>Ga0233410_10000273_pt1 | contig 17886 bp, 10 predicted proteins | sample Na_anoxic_1_MG_FD_179869 | JGI IMG/M metagenome (GOLD analysis project Ga0233410, IMG submission 179869) | Seawater microbial communities from Saanich Inlet, British Columbia, Canada - Na_anoxic_1_MG | ecosystem: Environmental > Aquatic > Marine > Inlet | place: Canada: British Columbia...
GAAAAGAAGACGTTGGACGATCTGCTCAGAAGTCATCTCACAGGAGAAGAACATCGATGGTAGATTGGCATCGAGGCAGACGTGTTCGAGAATGTTCATCACGAACGAGGTCTTACCCATGGAGGGCCGGGCGGCGATGACGAACATTTCACCAGCTTTCAGGCCATTACACATGGTATCGAGCTGGGTGTAACCGGATTTAAGCCCCATTGGTGCTCCGCCACCTGCTAGGAATTTCTCAAAACTCTCGATTACTTTTCGAACGTCTTCCTTGACTGTTGGGGCTTGCTCGATGTCGGCGCCTTCACGGATCGCGAAAATCTTTTGTTCTACCTCATCGAGTAGGCCGGCGACCTCCTCTTGATCTTCGAACGAGCGGGTGATGGCCTCGGTGCAGGATGAAATGATGTTTCGGAGGATGTATTTATCCTTAACGATGGTGAGGTGGTGATCGAAATGTGCCGCAGTGGGGGCGTAGGTGTAAATTTCGGTCAGCGCAGAGGGGCCGCCGATGCTTTCGAGCACACCACGGTCAATGAGTATCTGTGTGAGTGAGACGAGTTCTACAGCGGTGCTGCCATCGGAAAGGTCCTTAATGACTCGATAGAGTGTCTGATGCGACGGGTGGTAGAAGTGCTCTGGAGTGAGGCCGAGTTCTTCGGATCGCATCACATATTCAGATGGGTCCTGAAGCATCGAGGATAGTAGCGATTTCTCAGGCCCTAGAGCGTTAGGTAGAGATCGCTGAGCCAATTCTTCCTCGTCACGTGGCTGTGGGCCTTTTTGTAGTTCTGGGCCATTTTTTGGAGTGAATTTTTTAGGTGCTTGCGTCGCCATGTGGCCCACAATGTGGGTTGAATATTTAGCAGATGCAATCAGTAATTGGCTTCAAAGTTGAGGGCTATTGATTTTACTAGGAATTTCGTTTCGATGAGTTGACGGATGATAATTCTCGGACTAGTTCTTGTGGACAATTTTCCATGGAATCCTTTTCTCAAAGTACGTTCGCCTATTTCTTTCTAAGCCTTCTGATAGAGGGGGCCCCCTTCATTTTATTGGGGACGATGGTCAGTGGCTTCATTGATGTTTACATGCCGTCGGGGGCATTTGAACGCTTCCTACCGAAGCGTAAGGTGCCAGCTGTCCTTCTTTGTGGTTTACTAGGTCTGGTGTTGCCAGTGTGTGAATGCGCCGTGGTGCCAGTGATCCGGAGGTTGGTGGCGAAGGGGTTACCCGTCTCGTGCGCCTTCACCTACATGCTTGCAGCGCCGATCGTGAATCCGATCACAATACTTAGTACCTGGAGTGCATTCAATGAACAGCAAGCGCTGTATATCACTTTATCTCGGATCGGGATCGGGTATTTGATTGCTGTCGTTGTAGGTTTAGTGCTGATGCTGGTCCCTGTGGAGAAGGTGATTCGCAAGTCGTTGTTGGCAAAAGTGAGGGCCTCGAAGCCCCCAGAAAGTTCCTGTTCGCACGAGCATGACGAACACGGATCTGAATGCTGCTCGTCACACCATAGAGGTGAGCATGCTCACACGCACGCGGAAAAGCCTGAAGAGTCGTCGCATAGAATTGTGGCAGCTATGCGCTCTGGGATGAAAGATTTCGTCGATGTCGCGGTGTATTTTACGATTGGGGTTTGTCTTACAGCCATGTTCAATATTCTGCAGGTGGATTACCACGACAGCATTTCAGCCTATGCGTCAGATCCATTCAAGGGGACTGCTTTGCTGATGGTGTTGGCTTTTGTATTGAGTGTGTGTAGTACCTCTGATGCTTTTCTTGCCGCATCCCTCGGGTCGTTTAACTACGCCTCAAAAATGGCATTCATGGTATTTGGGCCAATGCTTGATGTGAAGTTACTCTTCCTTTATCAGACGGTGATGCGAGGGAGGTTCTTGTTCGTCTTCTGCATTTTCCTTTTTGTGGCAGTTGGAGGGGTCTGTATCGCGTGGGCTGAGTGGGATGCATTATTTTTATGGAGTCAGAGCTTGAGCAATCTACTCTCTGGTCACGGAAAGGGAGGGCTGTAAGCTATGTGGAAATACCTACAACGTGCGCTATTCTCGTGCTGTATTCTTACTTGGGGTGGAGTGATGCTCTACTTTTACCAGAGTGCGCATCTAGATGCTTATCTGGCGCCTAATTTCCAGCTCACTGTTCTGCTTGGCGGATTGGCCTGCTCGGTAGTTGGGCTTTTCAATCTGATCAATTTTAGGGTCCACACCGATTGCCATCACGGCGGTGACTGTGGTCATGACCATGAAGGATCCGACCTCAATCCTATAGTTGCGCTGACGATTATCCTATTCCCGCTTATTTTCTCGCTAGCTAAGACCGAGCATAAGCTAGATGATGCTCACCTGGCTAAAAAATCAGCTCAGGATCTCGATCCCGCTTCCATGCGATTTCTGGCCGACCTGCCGCCTTTTACCAAGGAAACCTTGGATGCAACTAGGCAGAAGACTCCGGACGGATTTTACGAAATGAATTTGCTAGAGCTCTTCTATTCAGCTGGCGATTCTGAATTGGAACGTGTTTTCACCGGCTTGCGGTTTGAGACCGAGGCAATGCTGAGGTCTGAACCAAATCGCAATCCGAATGGGGATCGGATGCGACTTTACCGGATGTTTATCACCTGTTGCGCAGCGGACATGAAGGCTATTCCGATGTCAGTGGAGTTTGAGGGTGATCTACCAAGTATAGAGCAAAATACTTGGGTCAAAGTAGGTGGGGAAATGCGATATGAGCACATCAACGGGGTTACTTATCCAGTGATGAAAGTGGAGCGTCTCGAGCCAACGCCTTCACCTGAGGCGGGCAACATCTATAAATAAAAAGCCACCTTAGTGGGGTGACTTTAGATCAATGCTCTTTAGTTTTTAGGCGTGCTATTTGCCTTGAATTCAGGGATGCGGAAAATCTTTGCGGTGGATATGATTGGTTTGCCAGAGGTGTCGATTTTTGCCGTTGAGGTGTCTCTAGCGAGGTGGCCGGGCTTCATGCCTTTCACATCGATCACATTGTGTGGCCTGTAGGGGCTAATGACCTGAGTCTTACTTGTTTTGTATTGGTGCGCAGCAGGGTAGTTTTTGTCAGCGATCACTGGGTTCAGGTTGTTGGCTACGGTGGTGGAGCTAGAGCAAGAAGCTAAGGTGAGAAGGGGGATGCTGCTAAGAATGAGGTAGATGGACTTCATGAGATTGGTAATGTGTTTATGAAATAGAATCTGATTGTACTAGTCAAAACTCACTAGGCGGCAAAACTTTCGCCACATGAGCAAGTGACTTGCGCGTTGGGGTTAGTCACTTTGAATCCGCCTTGCTGGAGGTCGTCTGAGTAATCAAGTTCACTTCCAGCTACGAAAAGTGCGCTTTTGGGGTCAATGACGACATTGACTGAGTTACTGCTCACTAGGATGTCGCGATCGCGTGGGCCGTCGACCAAATCCATTTTATATTGCAAGCCTGAGCAGCCACCGCCAACCACCGCAATGCGTAGCGCTCCATCTGATCTCCCTTGTTTTTCTAGGAGTTGGCATAAGTGGCTAGATGCTCCTTCAAGTATCTTGATGAGCTTTTCGTTACCGACCTTGTAGTTGACTGCGGACATGTGGGGAATATGCAGCTACTCGGATGTTTTTGAAGCCGAAAAGCGCTTTGTGCCAATAAATAGCACGAGGTATCGATAAATGAATCAGTCGTCAGGGGGTGATGACGCGTTATTTCATAAATCGGCAAGGATTGTAAACTGTGGCTGACATTTTTGACAGACCATGCATTCTATTTACGTGCAACTAACATTGGAAGAAATTATTGAACTAACGGCAGGTAAACTCGTTAGTGAGGGAAATGCAAGTAGCTTCGGCGGTCTCGCTTCACTGAAGGAGGCCAGCGTGACTGATGTGTCATTTCTTGGTAATGAGAAATACTATGCTGATTATTTAGCTACTGATGCTGGAGTGGTTTTAGTTCCCTCAATAGTCGAGGAATTCCCCGACAATTCAGTGGCGATTCAAGTTGAGAATCCAAGTTTTGCTTTCGGTCTAATTGTTAAAAAATTAGCGTCGAAGCAAAGAGTGTTTAAGGCTGGGGTGCATCCTGCGGCATGGGTCGCGGATGATGTTATTTTCAATGCGGATAAGGTTTCGATTAAGGCTGGAGCTGTGATCGAGAGCGGTTCTCGCATTGGTGATGGATCCGAGATCAATAGCAACGTGTCTATTGGTGAGGGAGTTGTTATCGGTGAAGATTGTGTTCTTCATTCTAATGTTGTTGTCCGTGAATTTTGTGAGTTAGGGGACCGAGTTGTCTTGCAACCTAGCTGCGTGATTGGGTCCGATGGTTATGGTTACGAACTTGTCGATGGACGCCACACCAAGGTTGATCAGGTTGGCATTGTGGTGCTTGAGAATGATGTCGAAATCGGAGCGAACTCTGCGATTGACCGCGCCCGCTTCGGCAAAACAATCATCGGCGAAGGGACTAAGGTGGATAATCTAGTGCAGGTCGCTCATAATGTGGTCACAGGTAAGCATTGTCTGGTGGTTGCACAGACTGGATTAGCTGGTAGTTGTGAGCTAGGGGATTATGTGACGGTAGCGGCGCAGGCAGGTGTGGCGGGCCACATAAAAGTGGGTGACCAGGCTGTTTTATTAGGACGCACTGGCGCGGCCAAAAATCTCGAAGGCGGCCAGATGTATATGGGAATGCCCGCTCGACCGGTAAAGGAGGAGCAGAAGAAGCTGGCCTCGCTTGCTCGGCTACCTAAGTTGCTGAAGGAATTTAAGGAGCTCAAAAAGAGTCTGACTGACGCGGGCTAATCTCTAACGTGAGAAGTTAGTCTTGTCGTGTGAGTTCCACGAAGACTTCTTCTAATGTGGATTTGTGTCGGTGTAATGAACGCACCGGCCATCCGTACTGGTTGGCGAGTCGTGCCACTTTCTCGCGAGAATCAGTTCCAGAGTCGCAAAGGATCGTGAAGTTGAGCCAATCGGTAGCTGTCGGATTGGCTATAACTTTCTTCACGTTGTCGACTCGCTCGATTGCGGCTTGAATAATCGCGGCGTCACCGCGCACCTCAAGTTCGATGTGTCCAGCTGCCCGCATATTGCGGATGAGGTTCTCCGGGGTGTCAGAAGCTTTGATTTGACCGGCGTCGACAATCACCACGTGATCGGCAACCATTTCCACCTCGCTGAGGATGTGAGTGGACACTAAGATGGTGTGCTTCTCTCCCAGTCGCTTGATCAGTTTACGAATGGAGCGAATTTGATTGGGGTCTAGACCATTGGTTGGCTCATCTAAAATAAGTAAAGGTGGCTGATTTACTAGAGCATCAGCGAGTCCGACGCGTTGGCGGTACCCTTTTGATAAAGTCTTTATCATTCTGCGGCGCATGTGCTGAAGTCCGCACATTTCGAGAGCTTCACCTACGTGATTGCGAGCGTCACGGCCGCGCAAGCCTTTGAGGTGCGCGCGGAAGCTTAAGTATTCCTTGACTCTGACGTCGTCATAAAGTGGCACATTCTCAGGCATGTAACCAATTGAGCGCCGCGCTTGGATTGATTCTTTAAATACGTCAAAGCCGTTGATTTTAGCTTTTCCTGAACTGGGAGGGAGGAAGCCTGTTAGCATTCTAAGCGTGGTGGTTTTACCCGCTCCGTTAGGTCCGAGAAAGCCGACAACCTGGCCATTACCCACTTCGAAGCTTAAATTGTTAACTGCAGTAAAGCGGCCGTAGCGCTTCGTTAGGTTTTGAACTTCGATCATAATGAGGCGAATTAATACAAATAATGAATATATCGTCAAGTTTGCGACGAAAATGTCAGATGCGCGATTGACTCTTGCGTGCTGGACTTCTAAGTAAGGTCATCTTCCGTGATGACCAAGCATTAAATGCTGCGCACGGACAAGTTTACAGCCATATACCTACTAAAATGAAATCATCTGTCTCTGCCCGACTCAACGCAGACCTACTTGACCAAAAATATGAACAGTGGTGCGACGACCCGCGTGCTGTTGAGGAAAATTGGTCATCATTTTTCGAAGGTTTCGAGCTCGGCTCGGCCCAAGTAAAAGAAAAGGGTGGAGTGAATGCCGCTAAATCCAGTGCTGCATCACTTCCAGCTCAAGGCTCGACCTCCGATGAGGGGAATTTAAATTTCAGAGGCAAGTGTGTTAGCTTGGTGTACAATTACCGTACCCTAGGTCACACACAGGCTCAGATAAACCCGCTTCACGACGAAGCTCCACGTAATCCACGCCTTGAGCTCAGACAGTTTGGGCTGACTGATGCTGATCTTCAGCGCGAAGCCTCGACACAGTTTTTCCGTGCCGGTAAGAAGATGAAGCTTGGTGAGATGATTCAGGGCTTAGAAGAATGTTATTCTAGTAAGATCGGTTTTGAGTTCATGCACATTCATAATACGGTTGTGCGTAATTGGATTCGCCGAAAAATTGAACATCGTTTTGAAGAGCGTTACGCGCAAAATCATTCGCATGAGAAAATTCTCGGTTGGATTCTTGAGTCTGAGCTGTTCGAGTCATTCATAGGCAAGAAATTCCTCGGTGAGAAGCGTTTCTCACTTGAGGGTGGTGAAGGCTTAATGGTTCTACTTAATACCATTCTTGAGAAATGTCCGATTAGCTCAGTAAAAGAGATTGAACTTGGTATGGCTCACCGCGGCCGCCTCAATGTTCTTCGCAACTTCCTACATAAGTCTCTTACTACTCTTCTTTTTGAATTCACTCCAGACTATGTACCCGCGATCGTTGCAGGTGATGGCGATGTTAAGTACCACCTTGGGTATGAAAAAGTGCGTCAACTTGCTGACGGTGAAGTTCGTCTCAGCCTAGCGGCAAACCCATCCCACCTTGAAGCAGTCAACGCTGTTACTGAAGGTAAGGCTCGCGCTCGCCAACGAATCATCGGTGATGATGGAGTAAAGACAGATCGTAAGCAAGTATTGCCAATACTCATCCATGGTGATGCAGCATTTGCTGGACAGGGTTCAGTTGCTGAGGTTCTCAACCTCTCACAGCTTCCAGGTTACCGCACAGGCGGAACTATCCACCTAATCGTGAATAACCAGATTGGTTTTACCACGATGCCAGAAGACGCTCGTTCATCTTCTTATGCGACTGATGTCGCAAAAATGATCGAAGCTCCTATTCTTCACGTCAACGGCGAGGATCCACAAGAGCTCGTTTGGGCCGCGCTCTTCGCCCTTGAGTTTCGCCAGAAGTTTGGCCGCGATATCGTGCTCGATATGTATTGCTACCGTCGCCAAGGCCACAATGAAACTGACCAAGCAGCATTCACCGCACCGCACATCTACGGTAAGATTGCAAAGCGCAAGACTCTCGGTCAGACCTACAAGGCTGAACTCGTTGCTTCCGGTGAGCTAACACAACTCCAAGCGGATGCAGTCCAAGACAATATCTGGAATAGACTTGAAGAAGGTTACCAGAAAATGCGCGCTATCGAGAAGGAGGGGGATCGCTCTAAGTTCTCAGGCTCCACCGCGGAGCCTCAAGCTTCCTACTCACATGCTCCTGTAAATACGGGTCTCACACTCGACTCAATCAAACACATCGGTAACACTCTTACCAACGTGCCTGCTGAGTTCAATCTTCACCCGACACTCGCTAAACGCTTCGTTCCGCGTCGCGCTGAAGCGCTTCAGAGTGGAGTAGGCATTGACTGGGCATTTGCTGAGTCACTCGCATGGGGTGGACTTCTCATGGAGGGTAATCCAGTACGACTCTCAGGTCAGGATTGCCGTCGTGGTACATTCTCTCAGCGTCATGCAGTCTTTTACGACAGCAAGACACGTGAGCGCTATATACCATTGCAAAAACTTTCAGGAGATCAGGCGAAGTTCTGTGTTTATAATAGCTTCCTGTCTGAGTTTGCAGTGTTAGGCTTCGATTACGGTTATTCGCTGGGTTGCCCTAACATGCTTACCATGTGGGAAGCTCAGTTTGGTGATTTCTCTAACGGAGCGCAGGTTATTATCGACCAATTCATCGCCTCTGCAGAATCCAAGTGGCAGACACCTAGCTCGCTTGTGATGTTGCTTCCACACGGATATGAAGGAATGGGGCCTGAGCACTCAAGCGCTCGACTCGAACGATTCCTCCAGCTCTGTGCTGACGACAACATGCAGGTCGGTAACTTTACAACGCCAGCGCAGTACTTCCACGCGCTTCGCCGTCAGAAAAAGCGCGCCTTCCGCAAGCCACTGATCATCATGACTCCTAAGAGTCTGCTCTCACGTGCAGAAGCAGTTTCAGGCATTGATGACTTTATTGATGGAACATGCTTCCAAGAGATTCTCCCTGACGACAAGGTGTTCACTAACCCAGAAAAAGTTGACCGTATCGTCTTCTGTACCGGTAAGGTGTATTACGATCTCATTCAGCACCGCGAAGACACAGGTGATGAAACGACTGCTATTCTCCGAGTTGAGCAACTTTATCCATACCACGAGGAAATGGTGAAAGCGCTTACGAGCCAGTTCCCTAACGCTGCTAAGTACGTATGGTGTCAGGAAGAGCCTAAGAACATGGGTGCGTGGAGTTTTATTAGCCCACTCCTTATGGATACCTTCGATGCTCGTATCTGTTATGCAGGACGCAAGGGAGCTGCTAGCCCAGCTACAGGCTCCAAGGCTGTACACAAACGAGAACAGAAGACTCTCCTTGAGTTGGCGTTCAACATCTAAATCTCACAAATCTTTATCCAACTAGACATATGTCATTCGAAGTAATCATCCCAAATGCAGGTGAGTCAGTCACGTCAGCAAACGTTGCCCAGTGGCACGTAGCGGACGGCGCGAGCGTCTCAAAAGGCGACATTCTCCTGACCATCGAGACCGACAAGGTTTCATCTGAACTCGAGTCTGAGCAATCCGGTATTATTCAAATTCTCATCCCTGAAGGTGAAGAAGTAGCCATCGGAACAGTGGTCGCTAAGATCGAGACCGCTGGCGCATCAACTCCTGCTGCCGCTACAGTAACACCAGCTCCTGTGGCTGAAGTTGCTGCTCCTGCCGCTGCCGCACCAGTATCCACTGGCGGTGAAGTAGTAGAAGTGCTCGTGCCTGCTGCAGGTGAGTCAGTCACATCCGCGAATGTTGCCAACTGGCAAGTATCCACTGGTGATGTCGTCACTAAAGGTGATGTGCTAGTAACTCTCGAGACCGATAAAGTTTCTACCGAGCTCGAAGCTGAGGTTTCTGGCGCTATCGAAATCATCACCCCAGAAGGTGAAGAAGTAGGTATCGGTACATTGATCGCTAAGATCACCGTAGGAGCCACAGCACCCGCTGCTGTAGTCGCAACACCTGCACCTGTCGCTAAGGCTGCAGCACCTGCACCAGTCGCCGCACCAGCTAAAACAGTCGCAACTGCTGCGATAAAGCCATCACTCTCTACACCTGCTGGTTCAGGTGAGAAAGCTGGAGCTGCAGTGACAGAAGGTCGCACTACGCGCAAGAAGATGTCCATGTTGCGTCGTAAGATTGCAACGCATCTCGTTAGTGCTCAACAAAGCGCCGCTATTCTTACTACTTTCAATGAAGTGGATATGTCTGCCGTTATGAAGCTCCGCAAAGAGGTTCAGGAAGACTTCGTCAAGAAGCACGGCTGCAAACTCGGCTTCATGTCCATCTTTGTGAAAGCGGTTTCTCAAGCGCTCAAGGATGTACCAAGCATCAATGGTCGTATTGAGGGAACGGACGTCATCCAGAACAACTTCATCGATATCGGGTGTGCGATTGGAACGGATAAAGGTCTCGTTGTTCCAGTTCTCCGCGATTGTGACAAGAAGGGCTTCGCTACTATCGAGAAGGACATTCTCGATTACGCTACGAAGGCGCGTGAAGGGAAAATTGAAATGTCTGACCTCCAGGGTGGTAGCTTCACTATCTCCAATGGCGGCGTCTACGGCTCACTTCTTTCCACACCGATTCTCAACTCACCACAATCTGGCATCCTCGGGATGCACACTATTCAGCAACGCCCAGTTGCTGTGAATGGTCATGTTGAGATTCGTCCGATGATGTATCTAGCTCTTAGCTACGATCACCGCCTCGTTGACGGCAAGGAAGCAGTAACATTCCTCATCCGCATCAAAGAATGCCTTGAGAATCCTACTCGCATGATGCTCGAAATGTAATCCCCATTTCACATTGAAATTTCACACAGCGCAGACTCGAAATGAGCTGCGCTGTTTTCATGTAATCCCCACATTATGAACTTATTCGGAGTATTTTTAAAAGGCTTTGCCATGGGCGCAGCCAATGTTGTCCCTGGAGTCTCAGGTGGCACAGTTGCCTTTATCACTGGCATCTACGAGAGGCTTATCAACGCATTGAAATCGTTTGATTTTAAAGCGATCAAGTTGCTCGGTTCATTCAAAGTTAAGGAATTCATTGCGCACGTGGACTTCTGGTTTCTTGCAGCTCTTGGAGCCGGAGTCATGACCAGTGTGCTCACCTTGGCTAAGGCTTTAGAAATTGGTTTTGAGAAATACCCAATCTATGTCGCCGCGTTATTTTTTGGTCTAATAGCGGCATCCATCCCATCCGTGGGCAAAATGGTGAAGAAGTGGTCGCTCTCTCGGTTTGTTGCATTAGCTGCCGGTCTAGCGATCGCGCTCTGCTTGGCATTCACTCCATCAGCCAGTGAGAACACCAACCTTTTGTATCTCATGCTTTGCGGTGTTGTTGCGATGTGCAGCATGATTATTCCAGGAGTCTCAGGATCCTTTGTTCTTCTTTTGATGGGGAATTACCAACTCATCATGATCGCCTCCGTCAACAAGTTGCGTGAGGGAGATTTAGCTGAATCACTCCCTATATTACTTCCGGTCGGAGTGGGAGCGGTCGTCGGTCTTATAGCGCTCTCTCACTTCCTTAGCTGGCTCTTCAAGAGATTTCACGACATCGCCGTGTCGGTCATCACCGGCTTCGTCGCTGGATCTCTGGTCATCATTTGGCCATGGAAAACTCCTGGAGAAACGATCCTAAAAAATGGCGAAGAAAAGATTCTAAGCTACACAAATCATTTGCCGCAGATCGACACGCAATTAGCTATTGCCGTCGTAGTCATCTTACTGGGAGCTGGAGTGATGCTAGGTGTGGAGAAATTAGGCTCGACCAAGCCTGAGTAGTATAAAAGAGAGTGGTATTCTAACATATCTGGTTAGAGCTCTTTGACTGAAAATCTAATGGTGCTGGATTTTCCAGTGGCTCGGTGGTAGGCGGTGACTTGGTGGTCACCTTCGGTGAGGATTATGGTTGTGGTGTTGTGGTGGTCTATGATTTCTAGAGTATTACTGGACCATTCGGTCGATTTTGGATCGTTAGAAATGAGTGATAGATAGGCGCCTCTGTCTGGCAGGTCGGGGTCTAAGAGGTAGGTGGCATCTCGGGCTGGTGAGAGGACTCTTAGTGGTACGTCGTGCTGGCGCGTTTGATCGGCAATGAATGGTGGTTGTGGAGTCTCACTTAACCATTGGGTGAAGCTATCATTCAGGTAGACTTGGCCATTCTCAGAATAGTCTTGCTGGGTTGCCCATTTAGGAATGCTATCTTTATTAGTGAAGGTGTTGGTGCTTTGAAGGAAGCGTAGATGGGATGGAGCAAGCCGCTTGCCTGTGTGTGGGTCTATTTGGACAGCTAGCACATTGTCGGGTTTCTTTAGCCAATGGGCTGGTCGATTTTTATGCAGATCGAGCATGACTTGGTGGAAAACGGGGCCAGCTCCAGTGACTCCTGAGATGCCTTTCATCGGTTGGTTAGATAGATTCCCCACCCAGACGCCAACTGTGAAATCAGTGGTGAATCCGACGCAGAAATTGTCCCGAAAGTCAGATGAAGTACCAGTCTTCACAGCGCAGGGAAAGGGGAGTCTTAGCTGGGAATTATTTCCAAAGGTGGCTGATCGAGCGAGGTTGTCGGTGAGGATGCTGGCTATGAGGTAAGCTGATTCAGCTGAGCAGACGCGTTTGAGGTTGGTGATTTGGTCATCAGGGAAAAGGATGTAGTCGGTGTGGCTTCCTTGGCAGGCTATGCTCGCAAAGCCGTTGGTCACATCGATCAAGGTGACCGGACCGCTGCCGAGTGTCAGTCCGAGCCCGTAGTGGCTAGGTTTCTCTGTGAGGGTGCTGAAGCCTAACTGTTGGAGGAAGCTGTGGAGTGCACGTGGGCCGCCTAGGGCATTTAGAGTTCTCACTGCGGGCACATTGAGTGAGTTTCCAAGTGCTGAATGGAGGCTAACGGGACCACGGTGTTTGCGATCGTAGTTGACAAAAGCCTCTGGCCCTCGAATTCCAGCATATTGGGTGGGAACATCGGCTAGAATGGTGGCCGGGGAGTAGTGGAGTTTTTCAAATGCTAACAGGTAGGTGAAGGGCTTGAGCACCGATCCCGGAGAGCGTGGAGTGAGCGCGGCATTGATTTGGCCACTCTCAGCAGCGAAATCAGCGGTGCCGACGAGAGCTAAGACCTGCCGGGTGTGGTTGTTGATGACCACGACCGCGCCATTGTTGACGTGCTGTTGATGGAGCTTGGCCACTTCTTCAGATAGGGTGCGTTCTACAGTGGCTTGAAGTTTGCTGTCGATGCTGGTGCGAATGGTGCGTGATCCCGGTGTGCGGTGGGCGACAGCAAGTTGGGCTAGTTGAGTTTGCAGTTGGTGTGACCTCCTGGGTATGAGTTGGATTGGCTCGTTGATCGCGCGCTGGATTTGGGTGCTCGGGTAGTCGCAAGTGATCTGCATTCGTTCTAACACCCAGTCGCGCCGCTTCTTTGCATTATTCGGATTCCTTCTGGGGTTGTGGCGTGAGGGTGCCTGTGGTAGGCCCGCGAGCAGAGCTGTTTGAGCGAGTGAGAGTTCGCTGAGATCTTTGCCGAAATAGTGAAGTGATGCCTGTCGTGGTCCTTGAGTGAGATTGCCGTAGTCGAGGTGATTAAAGTAGCAGGCAAGAATTTCCTGCTTGCTGTAACTTATCTCTAAGTGGCGTGCGCTGAGAGCTTCTATGATTTTTGTTTTAAAGGTTCTGGCGGGGGAACCGGTGGTGAGTTTGATGGTTTGCTGGGTCACGGTTGATGCCCCACTTACTAACCTCTCAGCTTCTATTGAGTCTTTTATAGCGCGTAAGTTAGCGAGGATATCCACACCTCCGTGGTCGTGAAAACGTTTATCTTCGGCTGCTAATGTGGCATCTATCATCGACTGAGGAATGCCATAAAGTGGAGTCGACTCGCTGAGGTAGTAGTCCTTGCGAGCTTGATGGTGGAGCGGGTTTCCTTGGTTATCGAGGATGAGTACTGAGGGAGGAGGGCCAGCGAGAGCATCTTCATTGAGAGGGAACGCTAAAGGAACTAGATACCAAAGCATAAGGCACAGTGCTGAGAGCACAGCCATGATTCTGATAGAAATCCTCGCCACACGATACCGCGCTAGAGAGTTTCTATCCAAGAATGCTTGGGTAAGGAGAATCATGGATATTAGAGAGCTACTCGCCAACCATGGCAGCTTTGTTCACAGTGGTGAAGGTGTGGGCTTCGGAGAGTCCATACTGTGATGGATTGTACATCGATTCAGCCTTTGCCGGCGGCGCGTGTACGGTTCCAGCTGCGGTCACTCTTGCGAGGTACTGGATTTCTTGCTTCTTCGTCCCCCATGAACGATTGAGGAAGAATAGACTGCGTTCATTTCTAAACTCACTGCGTGAAATACGGTAGTTGCGTTTGATTTTTTTGCTGTGGACGCTGGATTGCGAAGTGAAGTCGTCGTTGACCGATTCTAGGATGCTGGGCAATGGGTCATCGATAGATACGTACATGGCATTGGCCGGGATACCTACTGTCAGCGTCACTTGAATTAGATCTCCGACTTGCGGTTGGTTCAGCGGGCTAGCTTCGCCTTTGTCGTTGATCCGCTCGTAGCGACGAGTGATGGTGATACCATCGTTAGATGTTGGGCCAGATGGAGCGACTTCAGGTTTTGATGCAGCTAAGATGCGGGCGTAGGCTTTGCCTTCACACGACGCGATGAGAGTTTGCGCCTCATCGAGCGGTAAGCGGAGGCGCTGGAGTGGTTTGTCTTTGGTGAGTTTGATAGTTTTTTTGCCGCTGCTGGTCTGCAGGGTAATGTTGCTATCAGGGCGGCCGGACTCGACGAAGCGGGCGTAAGCAGCCATTGAGTGCATCGCCCAACCATTGACCCAAGTGGTGCGCCAGTGGCCCTGAGGGTTTCTCTGGTTGAGTAAGTTTTGCATCATTTTCTCAGTCTGGATATCTCGTGGTGCGATGGTGGACCATGCGAGCAGTTGGACTGGGATATCACTACGGTAGCGCATCCAGTGGCCTTTATCTGGCGAAGTGCCAGCATTGCTGATCAGTTCGTTGGCTAATTTGGCATTGCCGCCACTGTGATGGATGGCTAGTGCGAGGAAGCTGCGGGCTGAGGTGCTGAGGGTGTGGCGCTCGTCGTAGAGCTTATTCTGTGTCGCCTTATCGGAAGCTCCAGCAAGGGCGAGGACATAGAGTGCACGAGCGCGTGTGTCATTTCTCCAAGAACGATAGTTGCCATTCTTGACTGGATTTCTAGCAATAGATTGGAGGTAGCTAGAGAGAGCTTCTATAGAGTCTTCTGGAGCATGGGCTCCTTGCTCTAGAGCTAGGAGTAGACCCATGCCGCCGTAGACGCTGGCCCAGTCCTCGGAGCGCTCACCGCCTGGCCAGTAGGCGAGGCCGCCATCAGATGTCTGCATGCTGAGGAGCCGATCGACGCCTTTCTGAATGGCCTCAGCCACTTGACCAGCGGACTTCTCAGAGAAGCCAGGAACGATTCCTTTGAGATCACGCACAGCAAACCATGGAATCAGGCTGGAGGTTGTTTGTTCTACGCATCCATAGGGATATTTGAGCAAGTAGTCAGAGGCACCGCCGGCCTCGAGAAGCAGTGAGTTAGGGAACTCTAAATCCATGTGGCCTCGTCCATTCATGATGATAGGTGTCATGTTAGCCACGAGGTTTGTTGGGGTATTGTCCTCGAGTCGGGCAAAGTCCGCCTGGTGGATCAGTGGCCTTGGGTAAGCGACGTTGAAGGTGTTCTCTATGCCGTCGCTGAGTTGCTTTTTAAGCGCGATGATTATTTGCTGGTTTTCGATAGATCGTGGGGTTGCTGACCATGTCCACGTGGTTTCACCGGTGTTGATAAAACTGACGGGAAAATTCAATGTGGCTGAGCTGTTTGGTTTCAGCTGAACTGTTTTTGTTAGTGTGTTGTTTATTCCCTCGGGAATGGAGCAAAGGCTGTCAGTCGAGAGTGTGATATCCCACAATCCAGCGTAATTGCTGGTGTTTTCTATGAGGACTTTGGTTTCTAACGAATCTCCTTCATGGGCAAAGCGTGGAGGCTTTGGTTCTAACATGATATCCTTGTTGACCACAAACGAGGATTCACTGGAGCCAAATTGGTCACCCGCGCGATGGGCGACCGCGATGATGCGGTAACGGGTGAGTGTGTCGGGGGTCTTAAATGTCGCTGAGAATGCACCTTCAGAGTTGCTGCTCACCGTCGGGAACCAGGCGGCACAGGGATCGAAGTTTGTCCGATTCTTGATGGCCGCTCCGTCCATATCCATCATTTCAGCAAAAACCTCTCCGCCACCGCCGATTGTAAATCCTTTATTCCCCATGTAGCGGTGGTCTGGATTGTCATCGATAATGTGGCCGAGCGACACTCCAGTTCTGAGCGATAGCTGGAGTGGCGAGTGGAAGAATCTGAGTGGGTCTGGAGTGGTGAACCCCATCACAGCGAGGGTTCCTTCGTCTTCGGCGAAAAGAACGATTTCGGCATCCTTACAGGGTTTGCCGTTATGGTCTTTGACCATGCCAGTGAGGGTGATTTCCTGACCGGGAAGCACACTGGAGCTCGGTTTGTCGATGCTTACTGCGAGCTCTTTGCTGCGGTCTGTGACTTTGATTTCACAGAAGCCTAACTTGAGCGCGGGTTGTTTAAATTTCCGTGGACTAACATCTGAGCCGCGAATGATCAGGACTGAGACGAATGCGTTTGGTGCAAAGTCCTTGCTGATAGGAAATTCTAGCACTGGCTTGTCAGATTTGAGCTCTCTACGGAAGCTTTCGATGACTCCTTGGCGCTCCACCGTTACCAGTGCTGTGCCCTCGATCGGTGTCATAACTAGGATGCGGGCAGTGTCGCCTGGCTTGTAGTTCTTTTGTTCGCTCACGAGTTTGATCCGAAGTCCATCCTCGGTAGCCCATGGGTACTCGCGACTACCGTAGACGTAGTAGCTGGACGCGGTGCGGGTAGCATGGCCTTGGCCGTCAGTGCCGTTGAGTGTGAAAATGTAGCGGCCCGATTTCTCTGGGCTAAACGCATACGGGCTAGGTTTTCCCGCAATCAGCTGAAAGGACTCGTTGCTGATTTTTTCGCTGCGTTTTTCGTTGTGTGTCCGGGTGGTTCCATCCTTAGCTAAGATCTTAACTGATTCGTAGTATTCACGTTCGATTTCTATCTCGATAGTCTGAATTTCATTGAGGTATTCACCCTTGGTGTTGACTGCGACGATGTTGAGTTTTTTCTGGTTGCCAACGCGAATTAGGGCGTCACTTCTCTGTATGCCGATGAAGTAGTCGGCGGGGAAATAGGTGGTGCTGCGGACGCAAGAAAGCGTTTGGTCGCGTGAGTCGGTGACTTCACCAGTGATACTGATGTGCTGAGGTGCAGGGAATTCGATCTGGGGGATAGCAGCTGTGATAGATGCCGTTCCTTCACTAGTGAGGGTGACTGAGCCATTGGAGTGTTGGGTGTCGCGGAACCTATTTGCATCACCATAGCCAAAATAGTGGCTCCAATAGTAGGGATCGTAGTCGCGGTGGTCACCAAATTGGAAGTCGCGAAATTTTTCTGGGTAGAATCCAGTTTTCGATGAAGAAGCATACCAATGGAGTGTGCCCTCGGCCACCGGTGTGCCTTGGTAGTATTTGGCTTCGATATCAAACTGGACATCCTTATCCGCGGTGGCTGGAGCTGGGAGGTTGGGTTTGAGTTCAAAGGCATTGCGGCGGAAGTCTTGGACCTGGAATCGATGGCTGAAGGCGTTGTCGCCTTCGATTCCTTCACCGGTGAGTGCGCAGCGCAGAGTGAACTGGCCGACGAGTCCAGCGGGTAGAGTGAAGCTATGGTCAAACCCACCAGCTTTGCTGATGCTGAGGTCGGACGAGGCGATCTCTTTGTTCCTGGGATCTCTGATTGAGAGACGCATAGAGGTTTGGCCACTCTGGCGTATCGCATTGTCGTTGAACTCGCGGACGATTCCTTTGAGTCGCACGGTCTCGCCGGGGCGATAAAGATTTCGGTCAGTGAAGAGCATGACTTTGTGCTGCCAGTAGTCATTAGAATTCCAGGAGAAATCGACTGGGAATCGCCACATCGATACAGTCGAGAGTGAATTGTCAAATGTCACAGAAAACTGATCATCACTAGTCCGAGCCATGAGATGACGATCACCTTTCGAACAGTCAACGACAGCGAGGCCTTGTGCATCGGTCGATGCTGAATGGAGCTTGCTGGCGTCTTCTCCATACATGCTGAGTTCAACTCCACTCAATGGTTTGCCAGTCTCTAACGAGTAAGCGTAAACCCAGGCTTTCGCGCCATTGAGTTTCCATGCTAGCCCGATGTCGGTGAGTTGAACGAGCGACTGGACACGGCGCTTGAGTGAGGCTTTCCTGTCGAGCTTAGCCTTGGGCTGTCCCGTGACTGAAATGAACAACGTGGCATTACGTAATTTATTAGGAAGAATCTTATTCCACGAGAGGTGGATGTCTGAGGT
>Ga0233410_10000275_pt1 | contig 17793 bp, 21 predicted proteins | sample Na_anoxic_1_MG_FD_179869 | JGI IMG/M metagenome (GOLD analysis project Ga0233410, IMG submission 179869) | Seawater microbial communities from Saanich Inlet, British Columbia, Canada - Na_anoxic_1_MG | ecosystem: Environmental > Aquatic > Marine > Inlet | place: Canada: British Columbia...
CCTGCTCAGCTGCTTTTCGATACCAAGCCACCGCTTGTACGGCATCTTTTTTTACACCACTGCCATTTTCATACATCACGCCGAGGTTAGATTGCGCTCTGGCATATCCCTGCTCAGCTGCTTTGCGATACCAAGCCACCGCTTGTACGGCATCTTTTTTTACACCACTGCCATTTTCATACATCACGCCGAGGTTAGATTGCGCTCTGGCATATCCCTGCTCAGCTGCTTTTCGATACCAAGCCACCGCTTGTACGGCATCTTTTTTTACACCACTGCCATTTTCATACATCAGGCCGAGGTTAAATTGCGCACTGGCATTTCCCTGCTCAGCTAATGGGAACCATTCTTTATAAGCGGTTTTATAATCTTGTTGGTTATACGCTTCAAAGCCTTTTTGAAAATCCGCAGACTGCGCCATTGTTGCGAATAAAAGAAAACATACCCAAATAACCTTTTTCATAACCTTCCATATCCCATATTAAGTACAATAATAAGTTTGTTAAATAACAATTAAATATAATAACAACATATTGAAGGAGTAAAAAACAGCAATTCAGTGAAAGGTGTGTTGTATCAACTGAAATTAAAAATTCTGTGCGCAAGTAAGATGCATAAAATGACTATTATGGTAAATAGACGTTTTAACCTATACAAATAGACATTTAACGCTTTGAATTGCATGAATTACGTAAAAATAATGTCCAAATATCCTATGTCAGCTCTTTTTTCTCTTGTAATATTCCAACAAAATGTGGAGTGATTTTTGACCGATTAGTGTTATTAGTATTTCACTTGGTACTTGAACTGAACTAACTAAAAATAAAGGTTACATTGTAACTTTAACTGTTCCGCAAAGAGAGCCCGATCGGCTGCCGGCTCTCTTTTAATTGTCGTTAGAAACCCGCCCCTTGGCACACAGAGATTAACTCCTATTAAAACTTTAGCCCTTGCTGGGTTCGCTAGAGATTATTAATGGTCAAAACAAACATGGCGCGCTTGCACAGAGATTGCATCCTCTCTCAAACCTCAGTATTTTCCCCAACTAATATTGGTTAATGGTAGAAACATGCATCGTTCGTTTGCACAGAGATTGCATCCTCTCTCACCCAAGCGAGACTAGTCCCATCAAAATAACTGCCTCGGGGACTCGGCGCATATTTTTCTGTGCCTAGTATCACTTGGGCCAAAACCGCCCGCTTAGCCGCATAGTTACACCAGGCCAAATTAATAAATTAAAAAAAACATCGGAGACTCGTCTTTTTTAATTTATTAATTTGGCCTTTTGCTCATCAAAAAAGTGCACAAAATAACAACATCGGGGACTCGTTGCTTATTTTGTGCACTTTTTCATTCGCAATGTAACTATGCGGCTAAGCGGGCGGTTTTTTTCGTTCGTCAACAATCACAGTGCAAACGAACGATGCCTGTTTCTAGTTTTTTATTTAAACAAAATTAGTTGGGGAAAATACAGAGGTTATTCGTTTGTCAGCAATCACAGTGCAAGCGCGCCATGTTTGTTTCTAGCTATTCCGTCCAATATAATAATCACTAGCGAACCCAGCAAGGGCTAAAGTTACTCTTTCTTCGTCGTTAATCTCAGTGTGCCAAGGGGCGGGTTTCTAAATTACTTCGTTCGCCGGCAGCCGATCGGGCTCTCTTTGCTACCGCTCAATTTCATCCAAAACGGTTCAAATAGCCGCAATTTACGGAATAAACCCTAAAAACAAATAAACCAAACGCATAACGTCTGGTTTAAACCTTATTAAACCGCGCATAATGCACGAGTTAAACGGTCGTTTTTTTCAAACACAAAAGTGCAAAATCCAGTTGGTACGTTATCGGTGGTATAAAAAATGACGTACCAAACGTGAACGCTTCTGTTTTTGCATTTCAAGTTTTGTATATCCTGGCCGCGAAGTGGGGCCCACCCCGCGCCTTATTTTTAAAATAGACAGAACTCGGTGACTCGTGGGAACTCTGCCTATTTTAAAAATAAGGCACTCCCACCCATAGCACAGTAGGCCGGTTCGGTTTTCCATTTCAAGTAAGCATCTTTTTACCGCTTCCGGTGCCCACCCGGCGCACCTTAAAAAAATAAACAGAACTCGAAGACTCGTGAGAAATCTGCTCATTTTTTTAAGGCGCACCCCCGCCCCCAACACAATACCAGTATTTATCTATACTAAAGCCACTTAACTTGGCCACTTAATTTAGAGAGGGGTTATGGAAAAAACAAACGAGCAAGAAATATTAAATAATCCAACAATTTCATATTGGCTTAAAGAGCAGATTAAAATATCAGAAAAACGTGATGTGCTGGATGCAATTAATGATGCAGAACTTCTATTGAAAATACTTAATGAACGTTTTGAAGCATTGGCTAACCAGCGGGCAGACGTTAGCCACATTGCCAATGATCCGGAGGCTAATGCTAGTTTTGATTTATATGCTCAGCAACAAAAACTGCCAGTAAAACCTAAGCTCCCTTCCTGGACTAACGGCCTATCTGTACGTGTGGCAACCTGCCTGGTTAATGCCGGATTTCAAAGCATAAAAGAAGTACGCGACCAGCATCGTAAAGGCTATGATTTTTTGACTATTCCCAACTTTGGCCGCTGTTGCCTTCCGGAGTTACAGGTGTGGCTGGATGACATTCAGCAGCGCGGTGAAAATAAGTTGAAAGAACTATTAAAATAGAAATAAACGCTCGACTTACCCCTTTTAATGTAATACATTTGTAATACATTAAAAGAGGTAAGTTATGGATGTCATTGCAATACTGAATCAAAAAGGCGGTGTGGGTAAAACCACAACGGTGATCAACCTTGCTGCGCAATACGCTAAAGAGGGCAAGCGTACATTAGTGATAGATTTAGATCCGCAGGCAAATCTGACCTCAGTTTTAACCGGCGGCCAGTTTGAGTTTGAACTGACAATTGCTGATGTATTTGCTTCTTCGAAAAAGACCCCGATTACTAAAGTAATTCAACCGGCTTTTGCTAAAAACAAAGATATCCCTAACCTATTTATTTGCCCTACCGATATTTCTCTCAGTCGTGTCATTGAACAAAGCCTGGCAAAGATTCACCGTGAAAAAATTCTAACAAACCAGTTGGAATTAATTAAAGATGATTTCGATCTGATCTTACTAGATTGCCCTCCTAATCTATCTTTAACATCTGTGAACGCGATGATGGCATCATCTCTATTTGTTATTCCAATTGATGGCGGTTCGTTCTCCTTGAACGGCCTATCTGATCTACTCGATGCACTTGAAGAAGTAAAAGAAACCGATGCTGTGAATTTTTTAGTATTTAGGAATGAATACGCTAAGTCGAATAAGCTAATTAATAATTTCTTAGATGAACAACTGGCCGCTTTTTCAGATAACGTATTAAAAAGCACCGTAGCTAAATCAGAAGTTGTTGGGCAAGCAAGTGTAAGCGCACTACCTGTTATGTACTACAAACCCGGCGCGATAGTAAACAACGATTATAAACGTCTGGCAAAAGAGATCACCTCTCACCTGGAGGATTAATATGTCAAAATTAACCGGCAAAACTTCATTAGAACGTCGTCAAAAACGCAAAGAAAAACCGTCTCAAGAAGTTACAGATAAAAGCAAAATTACTACTGTTGCAACTCGCCGCAATATTACAACCGGCACATCTCCGGTTACTATGCGATTACCGGAAAATGATAAAGTAGAGCTGAATTTGTGGCTGGAAGAACTGAGTTTAGCGAGCGGTAAAAATATCACTAACGCCAAGTTATTACGAGGTTTAATTAAAATGCGCAACAAGATAAATCTCAGTACGCTAATAAAATCAATAGATAAAGCTGTTTAATTACCCTTTAAATGTATTACAAATGTAATACATTTAAATTTTAAATTATACGCTATAGTTGGATTGTCTAAATGAAAATTACAAACCTGTTTTTAATTTCCTGCTTCATATCTTCTTGCGCCTATTCCGCCAATCAAACTAATACATCATTCAACAAAGCTAAAAAAATGCTTGAGAAGAGTGTTTACAATGAGCATAAAGTTACACTTTATTGTGGTGCTGCTTTTGACTTTGCCAAACATGTGATCCCACCAGAAGGTTTTTATAGTTTAAAGTACCAAAAACGCGCAAAAAAAATTGAGTGGGAGCATGTGGTGCCGGCTAAAAACTTCGGCCGCACCTTCAAAGAATGGCGCACCGGGGATCCGCAATGTATAAACCGTAAAGGTAAATCTTTTAAAGGTCGTAAATGCGCGGAAAAAGTAAATATTGAATATCGCTATATGCAAGCTGATATGTTTAATTTGTTTCCAGCTATTGGCGCCGTGAATGCATTACGCAGTAATTACAATTTTGCAATGCAGCCAGGAGAAAAAAACGATTTTGGCAGCTGTGAAATGAAAATAGCAAACCGTAAAGCAGAACCTCCGGAAGCGGCAAGAGGGCAAATTGCCCGGGCTTATATGTATATGGAAAACAACTACCCTCGTTATTCAATGAGTCGGCAACAGCGGCAGCTGATGAACGCCTGGGATAAACAATACCCGGTTAACAGTTGGGAGTGTAAGCGTACTAAAAAAATAACCGTCTTACAAAGTGGGAATAATGAAGTAGTACAAAGCCGGTGCATTGCTAAAAATTTATGGTAAAAGTTACAGTGTAACTTTTAATGCAATAATTACCCATAATAGTCCGGTAATTAACTCAACTTATTGTGGTTATTGCTCGCTATTTTCCACAATAAGTTCCCCACCTCTATCTGAATGCATATCAACGAAATGCTCTTCTAATATTTTGTCAGTTTCTAAATACAACTTCTTATAATGTGCCACATCGTTAGATTGGTAATCTATGTAGACAAAAAAGAGTATTGAAATAGCACTAAGAAAGCCCACCAAAATTGGATATATGTATTTTTTCATATTTCTACTTCTTGTTGATTAAAAAAGTAAATATAGTCAATTTTTTAAAAACAATTACTCGTACGCATAAGGTAAACCTTATGCACTTCATATTTTAAAGCCTAAACTTTAGTTTATACCCACTCTATTGCGATCTAATATTCCTTCGTACAAGTCGTGCAGCTCCCATATCAGTATTCAGTAGTTTCGGTATAAACCGTATCGCTAAAAATAAGGAGTGTCTATGAAATATATGCCCATATTATTAAAAGGTTTTACTTTGATGGAATTAATTGTAGCTGTTTCCGTTGTTTCCATTTTGCTCGTGATAGGTATTCCTTCATATCAAATGTTATTTGCTAGTAATAGTTTGAAAGGGGGGGCTTCGTCACTGTATTCTATGCTTAATTTATCTAAGACTGAATCGATCAAACGCAATAACACTATATTTCTAAAAATTACAACAGGTGAAAATTGGTGTGTGGGGTCAAATGAAGGTGATGCCGTGTGTGATTGCAATACCAAGGAGAGTTGTATTACATCAGTCAGTCATAATAGATATAAAAATTTAACACTCGTATCGGATTACAGTGCTCCTTTTTATGATCGCATTGGCAACAGATTTAATGAACCGAGTAAGTCATTTACTTTAAAGTCATTAGTCGGTAACGAAGAAGTGCATCTGAATGTGAACATGCTTGGTTTAGTGCGAATGTGTGGTGTTAATGGTGTATTAGGATTAAATAAATGTTGATTATTTAAACAATCCAAACGCTAAATGTATTACATTTGTAATACATTTAGCGTTTGGATAAAAGCTTAATTCAGCTCTATATCCAGCTGTTCTTCCGCTTTCTTAAATTCACTCAGATCTGCATTGTCGATTAATTGATTGATAATTTCGACTTTGGTCTTTCCGGATATTTTAACTAAATAGTTAAGCAGGTGTTTATTGCTCTGGCTTATTTCTACTTGTAATATTGCAGCATTATTACGTTTTCTATACACGCGCAACGTAGTTACCAATTTTCTTAAGCCGGTTTCAGAAAGATATACACTGACAAAGTGTTCAATATCATCGTTACTAGTGATCAGGCTATTTTCCCGCATCTTGTTATAAGCTCGTTCAGCAACATTGGCATTTGAAAATGACTTTGCCCCATCATTGGCAATTTTAGCTATTTGATTCTCTAACCAATTCAATTGTGCTTGATGTTCAGTTTTCAATGATTCTGCTTTTTTCATATCGCTACTCCTTGAATAATTACAGTGTAACTTTAATTATTCAACAGCGCAAAGTTACACTGTAACTTTTTTCTTGCGGTTTAGGACTGGTTTTAAACCTTGTATCTGCCAAATGAAATAACCGTTTTTTTTAGTGGGCGGGTTAGTTTTTTGACTGCATAACACTTGTTTTTAGGTGGAATAATGACGGTTTAACATAATCTACATTTTGTGCGCATTGCTTGCGCTAACATCGCTTATTTCAAACACTTCCAAAGGCCGTGAGTTTACATTTTATTGATAAGTGGAGTAACTAAGCACACAATGACTGATATTGTGTTGATTAGTTCAAGCTTTAACGTCATTTTATGGCTAATAATATGTTAGCTTCTAGGAGAGTCACCATGAAGAAATTAATATATATTGTTGTAATGTCCTTTTTATTGTCCGGTTGTGCTGCTGGACTAAGGGTCGATCAAATTTCTGATATTGATTCGAATGAAAAAGTTTTAGTCCTAATGAATGAAACAAGATGGAATGTAAAAATTAGACGAGAATTGGCTAAACAGGGTTTTCAGATTAAACGATTTACTTCATTAAAAGAAATTGAAGTTAAAGACGGAAAAAGAACTGAAACATTTAATTTAGCTGAAGCCAGATATGGAATAACAGTTGTTCCTGGCACCATAGTTGATTGGTGTTTAGGAGGAAGAGCGAAGAAGTTTGGTGATTTTACAGTTGAGATTACAGACCTTAGAACTAATGATCTTGTTATGGTAGTTGAACAAGGTGGCTGGAGTGATAATTGTCTGGTACTTTCTGGTAATTTATTTCCTGATATTGCCGACGCTTTACGTCAAAACTGGAAATAAACTAACAAGGATAAAATCACAGTTGGCCATATGAAAATTTCGAAAAATGCCAAACGGAATATCAACCGATTAATTGATATTTGTAAATCTAAACAAGGCAAATATTTACCTTCAAATCATGGTTCAGGGAGTTGGGCGACAACATACTCAAATGAGTTTGTTGATGCATCATGCGACCTTTACGTGATTTTTAAAAGAACAGGGTCTTTGGATCCCATTTCTGATCTATCTAAACTATTTAGAAAATCGGGTGTTCGCTCATGTCGTGGTTCTGAATTTATTTGGGAGCGTGTTGAATACCTATATTCATCACACCTCCACTATCGTTTAGAACAATTAAAAGAGTTAAGAAAACCAAAGCATGTAAAAATTAATTGTTGTTACTGTGACAAAAAAATTGTCGATATAGTTCAGCATGTAAGCCAAGCTCACCCAAAAAGATGGGAAACATTTTTTGCTGATAATAATATTGATTTAAAAGGTAAAACGAGATGTAAATCGTGTGGGAGCTTTTTAAAAAATATGGTAGGCCATAACGATAAATGTATTAAGAGCTTGACGAAAAACAGCAACTAGTAAGCTAATAAACAAGGGAAAAAACACTACCAATCAATCGGTTTTTTCCCTTAATTTACCATAACACCCGCACTACGAAAATATTAAAGGCTGCCAATCGATGGCCTTTTTTTATATTTTCCTATAAGCAAAAATTACAGTGTAACTATTTTTTTCTTCTGCCGCCCAAACAACTCTTTTTGCATCTTCGCATGTAACGATTGATCAAAAATCTTAGAGTAAGAAACCAACTTTTTCAGATCTGCAATAGTCAGTTTTGCAACTGGATCCCAGGCTTTAAGTTCCCGCAAATAATCAGATAAAAATTTAAGGTTTGCTTTTTGCCATTCACCTTCGTCATAGCTTCCTGCTTCTACTTTGGGGCGGCGCAATAAACGAGGGCGTATAGGCTTGACTACCGCAAGCTCAAAAGAGCCTCCGTTCTCAAGTTTTTCTGTCGCTTTTTGCATTTCATCAATATAGGTAAATATTAACGCATGCGCTTTTTTCCCTTTCGTCTTTACAGTGTAACTAATTGATAGGTTTGTTCTTTGGTTAATTGCATCTATAGCGGGTTGTATAACACGCGATTTAAAATCACGCCATTGTGGGTAGGCTTTTTCGCTGAATCCAGCACTTTGTTTTATCGATTCAAGTGTCATTGTTAAATCGTAATACCCGCCTTTTTCTGTTTTATATTCTCGCGTCAACCATTGATAAAGTCTGAATGAAAAGGGGGTATTTAATCGACTAACATACTCAAAGTTAATCTTTGTGAAGTTTGCTTTTAGCTCAAATAAATATGGGGCAATATCTTCGGTAAAATTCAACTCTATCTTTGTTCCGTCAGTCTGCTCTGTAAAGTATTCTGTTGAGCCCAACCAGGAGATTAACCGCTCTTTGGGTTTCCCTTTATCATCTGTAAATTTAATTCTCACGGGTTTAGTCATAATAGAATTAAGCGAGTTTTTCATATTTCGCCAAATGTTTTTCTTGTTCAAAGTAAACATTTTAGAAAACTCTTCGGGGTAAATTTCAATGATCCCGATGTTGGCCTTACGCGAATCTATCTTAGTTAAGGCTAAGTTAAGTAAACGCATTTCATCTAGATCAAGTCGATAACTGGATTCAATCAAAGCATTGTGTTGAACAATCGTTAATTCATTCATATATTCAGTAAAGTAGGCAAATTATAAAACTGCCCACAGTTTCCTTGTTTTAAGAAAGTTATTCAACCTCATTTTTGCCCACCGCAAGCCTCTAAATTGCCCACGGTCAGCCTCTAAATTGCCCACCACAAACCTCTAAATTGCCCACCGCAAACCTTTTTTGACCTTTATAATCAAAGACTTAAAACGCACTAAAGTTAAAGATTAAAGAGAAAGAAAAACAAATGATCTGCAATTTAAATTGCATTTCTTTCTTATTTATCTCTTAATATTTTTTTAAAAGCATTGTTTACATCACTTAAATAAAGATTTTAATTCAAAACAAAACTCTAAATTGCCCACCGTAAAAATTAATTTAGATCCAAATAAATAGATCCTTTTTAAAGGATCCTTTTTTGGATCTTCCAGGTTAAACAAATTTGTTACTTACAGGCCATTTAAACTTGTTCTAAGCGCTTCTTAACCTTGTCATTAGCATTGTTACTAAAAAACAATTTACACGTCTTAAAATAGCTTACAGAGACTTTCATTTTCAGTAATCACTAAAAAATTACACTGTAACTTTTTATTTTTACTTTAGAGGAAATTAAAGCGTTTTTCTTTCCACTCTTTACCGTCGATCATTCCCTCTTCATACTTAGCCTGCCAATCATAGAAAAAAGGGTACCAGCCATTTTCCCCACTTCTCGGCTTGATCATTATTGCTGCAGTAAAGCAGGTTATAACAATCAAACCTGCAACAATATATTCCCCTGTAGCGCCGGTTCTTAATCTTCCTCCGAACAAATGAAAACGGCGATCTGAAAAAGGAGAAAATGGTACACCGGCTATTGTGAAAGAATCTGCTATGACATGTGTCAAACCACCGAAAAAAAATGCTAATCCAATATGCTGAAAATCCCAAACAGCATAGAAAAAAAGGATCCCAGCAATCCAGGTTGTTACATAATGGGTTACCGTGCGATGCTTTACCTTTTGGCCTACCGCTTTGAAAATCCATTCCATCCAATCTGGCGCTGTTGCGCCAAGTATTGCTAATGGGACAAGAGGTGGAGCAATTAATGCGGTAGTGGCACCGGCGATGGCTATATGATTAATCCATTTCATATTTTTTCCAATCTTTGTATCATTGCTACTTTTTTTAAATAGGTATTAATTTGCTCGTATTTACTCGACTCACAAGTTGAAGCTAGCTGTAATCTGTTTTGCAAAATTTCCATTTCTTTTTTTATTAATTGCTCATTTCGAGCACTTACTTTTTCTAAATATCCTATTTGCTCTGTCGCGCTAACAATGCCATTTTTTACTCTCACAGCACTACGTGCTTCAAGCGAACGATATAGGCTTAATTCTCTTAATGCTCTATTTCTGCTCGCAATCGAACCTACAAAATTTGCAATCATCCCTGCTATGTCTGTTCGTCTTCTATATTCTCGCTCTTTATCTCGGCTCATTTCTTTACTGCTGTAAAGCGGCATGGATGCAACGATACCAACATAATTAGAGCTGATCGTTGAATCATCATCGTTATAAAACAGATCCTCTGTATTCGTTGTTATTCTTGCCTGTAATTTAACATCGATATCCCAAGATGAGTCTGCCGGGTAACAATGCATCACGGTTAAAAACAAGCTTTCGGCATCGATAACGGGCGCTTTAATTAAAGCTTCCGGTTTATCGTGATAATCAAGGTTATCCCCAGCCAATGTGGGTAACTCGTAAGGTTGAAAATCAGGCGGAAGATCTGCTTTTTCATCTGACCACCAATAATCAGCGAGGGCATTAGTCTGGACGAGCAGCCCTGCGACCAGTACCCAGGGCCTTAAGCCCACCAAGGATAAGACCTGCCTCCCAAGCGCCCATAAGGGCGCAGCCAACAATAAGAAACCACATAAGAATGTTTGTTGCGTCATAAGCAACCTCTGAATTTAGTCTGTATATTTGAGGCTCTTTCCTCATTAAAACTCCACGTAGATTGGGTGGTATACGTTGTTCTTCACTTGCTGAAACAACGGTGATCTTTGCAGATATGACACATAACCGTGCAACCTGTAATTTTCGCCCCGCCAATTTATGTGCATCATCAATAAACAAAACGGCTGCAGTTTCTTGTATATAAGTCGGTAATATTTCTGCGCGTTCCCATTGTTTTAATTTGCTCCAAGGTAGCCGGATGCGATCACTCTTATTTTCTTCTTCTTCTTTTCGCTCCGCTTCCCACCAATTTTGCACTGCGCTTGAATCACTCCAGGCAGCCAGTGGCAATAAAGCACCCAGTATGATTGGTTGGGCTTTTATTTTGGCGCCCCAAATTTTTGGCGCATTTTCATAGAGCCGATTTATCCATCTGGACTTACCAGAATCGTGGGCACCAGTGATCAAAATAGATCGTTTAACTGAGATGGTTTTTTCGTTAATGACCTTTCCATATTTTTTGGTTTTCGTCACGAAAACCGGGGTTGAATACTCAGTTCCATCGGCCCGTTTTTTATTTTTTGAGGTTTTGATTTTTAAAAATTTCATTTTCAAAGTGTTTGACAGGTGTGTGGTTTTGTCAAACGGAAATAAACAAAAAACATACAAAAACTAAGGGGGATAAATTATAAGTATTGCACTACAGTATTGCTTAGTAATTAAAGTGTTTTCATAAAAGGAACGTTTAATCTGGACAGGTGATCTTGATGGAAAAAGAAGAATTTATCAGATTAGTTAAGATGACAAAGCTAAAACCACACTCAATACGATTTGCATATAGAGCTCTGGTGTTGGGCGAAAAAAACGTCAATATTGCAAACGCATACAGTGTAAAAAGGCAAGTTGTCGAACAAGCAAAACGGCGCATTTTACGCGAACAAAAAATAGAAAACAGCATTCCGGAAACGTGGAATCATATCTCTACACATCTGCCAAGCGAGCTTGTTGAAGCAGTAAAATGGCTCGAAGAACAAGCAAAATACCAAGATGGATTGATAGTTAAACGATCTAAAACCCCTCCTAAATTATCTGCAGAAACGATAGAATTGTTATCCACCTTATTCTGTTCAAAAGTATCTAAAGTCCAGAAAATAGACGTGTAAAATAAAACGTATATGCTCGGTTTATTTGTAGATTAATTCAAACACTCAACTATAATTATACTAAATGTATTGGTATAAATAGGTGGTTAGAATGGCAAATTACGCATATTTAAGAGTGAGTACCGATCAGCAAGATGTAGATAATCAGCGTCATGGTATCCTCGAGTATTGTAATAAAAATAAAATCAATGATTTGAGCTTTATTGAAGATACTGTATCGGGTAAAAAGAAATGGAAAGAGCGTAAAATAGGAGAATTGATCCATAACACTATGCGTCCTGGTGACACGCTTATTGTCTCAGAAATATCTCGTCTGGCCCGTTCAACACTGCAGGTTTTAGAGATATTAGAAGTCTCTGCAGAGCAAAAATTCGCTGTTCATATTGCTAAACAGAATCTGGTTTTTACCGAAAAAGGCGATATGACCTCCACCATTATGGCCACCGTTCTGGGTATGGTTGCACAGATCGAACGGGAGTTTATCTCAATGCGCACCAAGGAGGCATTAGCCGCGAAAAAAGCAGCCGGCATGGAATTGGGTCGGCCGAAAGGACCGGCTAAAGCAGTAAAGCTGGATGAGAAGAGATCTGAAATACTTATGCTGTTAGATAAAGGCGTAAGCAAACGATCTATTGCCAAAATAGTCGATTGTGCACCGAGTACGCTTTATGATTGGTTTAAGAGGCATAAGATTGCTATTAAAAAATTAGCATAGAATAGTTACAGTGTAACTGTTAATGGATGGCCGGACCGGATCCGGCTTAAAGCTGAGCGGATAAAATGGAGCCGTTTGGATAGATAGCCCGCCAGTTACGGCGTAACGGTTAATCCTCACACCCGAAATATTCAGAAAACGCTTTGTCTTGCGCTATATCATCATCTGGAAACTGTTCCGTTATCTCTGCCAATACTCGCTTATGGGCTTCAACTAGCAGTTTTTCCAAAATTTCACGCTTAGTTACTGCGTAATGGCGGGATAAGCATCCTAATGCCACACCGGCTTCGGTACTGACAAATGTATTTATGCGGTATTGATTATTGGATCTGGCTTTTTGGCGATAAGCCGCCTGGCGCTCTTTGTTCGTGCTCATGGATTTCCCCTTTTGTTACTGCGTAACAACAGGATGGTGTTACGCAGCAACAAAAGCAAGGAAGAGCTAAAAAGCTACTGATTGGTAGCCTTTTGAGTAGTTATGGTTTTTCTTATCGGGAAGTTGGAAATTTTTGCTTTTTACAAGCACGGCTTTGTTTTTTTAACAGCCTTAATTTCTCTCTTAATCGTTCTCCTTTTTTCTCATTGTAATCCACTCGCATATCTTCTTTAGTATTTGATATTTCACTGTCGATATAAGAGCATGAACTTTTATTAACCTTATAATAATTTGCGGCAGTTAAAGTAATAGGTAACAACATGAAGCATATACAAAGTGATAATTTTTTAAACATAGTGAGTCCACTCATAATGAGAAACATAACTAATAAGGATAGGTCGTTATGTGTGTGTTTACTTTTGGGAAGTCGTAGTTCGGGTGTTATGGTAAATTATGAACTAAATTGACTAAGTATTTAGCTCGATTACAACATGCTTAAGCGAGTTATTATCTAGTAGTAGATCTTTAATTTCACGTACAAGCAGTTACTTATTGTTTTTAGCATATGCTAATTTTTCCTGACGTAAGTCATGCACAAGGACTGACGTTGCTCGGCCTTTTAGGCTTATTGCATAATTTCGATTTGATTTAGATTTAATTCTTAATATTGCTTTGCATTTACGGATTATATTCATGGCTTAGATTCCATTCTATTTAATTAAATAGGGCTCGTTGTATTTGCTTTGCCTAACGTATCAGAATTAAATTGAATAGTTTGTGAAATGGGCTTTGATATAAAGAAGTAACATGCATAAAATACAGCTTATGGTAAATAGCCCTTATTCCCCAGAAAAAAAGCCTTTTAAATCAAATCCTGAGAAGTTTTAAGAAGTCCCCTTTATAATTGTCTTTCTATTTGATAGCGCACCTCAGATCACAGCTATGGTTTTTTTGTGATTAACCAGTAAGGGTGATCGGGTTACTAATAAGTTACAGTGTAACTATATGGTGAGAGTAAATACAAAAAAGGCGACCAATTTAGTAGTCTTTTGGGAATGTCGCAGTTCAGAAGGTAATGGTAAATGCATAAATAACATATTATTAATATGTTAGGTGTTTATTTCAACTTGTTTGATCGCGTTATTTATGTTCGATAAGTTCATTTTTTATCTGGACCTATGAAAAAATAAAATGTAAGATAGTACCTTAATTATTATTAAGGATTACGATGAAGTATCTTAGTTTTTTTAGCGGAGCTTTGGGATTAGATTTAGGCTTAGAATCATCAGGATTTGAACCCTTGTTAGCATGCGAAGTTAATAAGCATTGCATCAATACAATCAAAAAAAACAAACCAGAACTTCCCGTAATTGGAGACATCCGTAATTACAGTGCCGATGAAATACGAAATATTGCAGGGCTAGGTAAAAATGAGCATGTAGATTTAATTGTTGGCGGACCTCCTTGCCAAGCATTCTCGACTGCAGGAGCAAGGAAATCATTTGAAGATGAACGAGGTAATGTATTTCTTAAATACCTAGAAATGGCTACAGAAATAAAGCCTAGTTACATAGTAATAGAGAATGTTAGAGGGCTTTTATCCGCCCCATTAAAACATAGACCTCATAACAAACGAGGAGGAGAATACCCTGATCTTAGAAGTGATGAAGAACCTGGTGGTGCATTGGCTTACATAATTAAATTTTTAGAAAATGCTGGATATGGTATTTCCTTTAATTTATATAATTCAGCAAATTTTGGAACACCTCAAATTAGAGAGAGGGTGATTTTGATCGCTTCATCTGACGGTAAAAAACTACCATATTTAAGTCCTACTCATTCCGATGATACAACACATAATCTAACGCCTTGGACGACAGTCCGCAGTGTTATTGGTGATCTAACAGAAACACAAAATAAAGAAAGACTCGAATTTCCTGAAAAAAGACTTAAATACTTAAAACATTTAAAATCAGGCCAGTACTGGAAACACCTCCCAAAAAATTTACTAAAGGAAGCTATGGGGAAATCATACTTCTCAGGAGGAGGGAAAACAGGATTTTATAGGAGAGTAGCTTGGGATAAACCTTCTCCGACATTAGTAACAAGCCCAATAATGCCAGCAACAAGCTTAGCTCACCCTGACAAGTTAAGACCTTTAAGTGTTGCCGAGTATGCTAGGCTCCAACAATTTCCTGACAATTGGTTTTTTTCAGGAAAAATTTTAGAACAATATAGACAAATAGGGAATGCAGTCCCTATTGGGGTCGGAAATGCCATAGGCAGATTATTACATGCTCATCATAACAATGAAAAATTACCATGTTTTATTAATTTTAAATACTCTCGATATTTAAATACAGATGACCAAAAATGGCGTCTAAAACATCAATCTTTATTCAATGATAGTAAGTAAGTAACTTATCAACGGCCCCAATTAAATTAATAAAATAACGTTAATTTCTCAAGGCCGTTAATCTATTTATGGTTTCAGTTCCAACGTCTCTTGCAATATTAAGAATTGTATTATAAGTGCCTTGACCTCCTAAAACTTCCCAATATTTTTCACCAATCAAGACACAATCATCATTTATAAAATTGAAAATTTTCATTGGTGGAGTCCAATTATAATTATCTCGATTATCACCATAAGGGTTATAATAAAGACCAAAATAGACCTGACATCCAGGATCGAATAATTTTAATTTAAGTAAGTCTTTTTTAGCTTCAGCTGTTTGATCAATATTAGGTTTTACTGTTTTAATGCTCATATAATGGTTAACATCATCTATAACCCACCATAAATCAGAAATAACTCTAATTTCAGTAGTTTCTGGACTACTAGCTATAGCACTAATGTTTTGTAAATCAGTATCCCAATTACCGCGTATATTCCCTCCGCTACGTAATTCTGTTATATGATTTTCAATTGCAGTAAGTTGATTATTTGGAATATTAAAAACAGTATGTTTTTGTGTTTTTGTTTGACTAGCACCATTAGAAATAGCAACAATCTCTGAAATCTTTTCTATAACTCTCTGACCAAAAGATGTACTAAAAGAACGTTCAAATCTACTCCAGAATAAAGCCTCTTCTGAAAGTAGTGCTGCATGAAAAGGACGATTACCCGAATCACTTTCCACTCTTGTTATTGTTCGCTCTACACAACTCCGAAACTCATTAGCTATAGCATTAATGTGATTATCATTCATAAATATCCATATATAAAATATAAATGATAACTCAAATACATTAGCTAATATATAAACTAATTATTTGAATTACATAACAAAGACAATTAATCATAGAATACGTGAGTTTAATCTCTAGAGTAGATTAAAATGAAAGTTACATTGTAATCGTGTTATGTCCCGCAAAGAGAGCAGCCCGCGCCCACTTGCACACAGATATTGTCTCCTCGCTCGAACCACCGTATTTTCCCCAACTAATATTGGTTAATGGTAGAAACAAGCATGGCTCGTTTGCACTGTGATTGCTTCCTCGCTCACCCAGCCGTGCTAACCCCATCAAAATAACTACCTCGGGGACTCTGTGCATATTTTTCTTTGCCTAGTCACGTATGGGCCAAAACCGCCATCTTAGCCGCACCGTTACACCAAGGGCTAATTCATTGCTTAAAACGTCAGGTCTTTAGTTTTGAGTTTTCAGAAAAATAGATAAAAGACACAGGATCAAGATTAAATATCTGATACCACTTAATGTTTCCTGCAAAAAAGAAGGAATAGTCTACAATGCTTAATCATTGCTGAAATCAATAAGGGGGTTTATGTCTACAGATAGATTGGGTGAATCACAGAAAAATGCACTACAGGTTTTACTCGCACTGGAAGAGAGAGAGGTAATGCAAATTGAGATGAGCAAGTTACTAATTATAATCAACAACAGCCGTTTAAATCCAGTGCACCGTAATAACTTTAGGATCGCAATCAAACGACTCGATGAAAAGAAGCTGATAATTAGACGTATCACCAAATCATTAACCTGGGTGATGGCATTAACGAAAAATGGCAGAGAGAAAGCGCAGAAACTAATGCCATAAAGGTTCCCTATAGAGCATTAAAGACACAAAAAAGGCCACCGATTGGGTAGCCTTTTGGAACTGCGCTTAACGGGTGTTATGTTAAAAAGCATCACCTTGTGCTTGATACTCTTTTGCTTCGCGTTCTTTCTTTTGTTTATCTTGCTCTTTAGTCATTGCTAGATAATTTTCAGGATAGGTATAAGATAAATACGTCGTAGTATTTGGCCAACCTCTTGAAACAGTTAGTTCGATACCATCTTCTAAATTCCATTTATAAGTCACTTCCCCCACTGATACTCTTCCGTTTTCATAGTTTGGGTTTCCGTATTTATTAGCAACAAAATTTCTAACTTCAGTAATTTGCTTAGTATTCATATTGCTTGGAAAAGTATATGTGGCTTTAGCAAAAAAATCGTCAACAGTATAATTAATAGATAATTCACTACTACCTTTCAATACATTGGAAGTAAAGTAACTATCCCCCCATTGTCCTTTATCTTCTCTTTTAACTTGGGATTTTGTCTTCTTAACAGCAAACATCAAATCATCACGACTTGCACAAATCAAAGGAACGTTAAATAGTTTAGTTTTGGCTAATGACTGGCAATTTAGTCTTTTATTTAAACTACGATAATTATTCATAGCCCAGTCTGAACCGGATTTTTTATACCATAATAGAGCTTTTTGTAAGTCTTTTTTTACACCAATGCCATTTTCATACATCCAGCCGAGGTTAGATTGCGCTCTGGCATTTCCCTGCTCAGCTGCTTTTCGATACCAAGCCACCGCTTGTACGGCATCTTTTTTTACACCACTGCCATTTTCATACATCCAGCCGAGGTTAGATTGCG
>Ga0233410_10000276_pt1 | contig 17593 bp, 13 predicted proteins | sample Na_anoxic_1_MG_FD_179869 | JGI IMG/M metagenome (GOLD analysis project Ga0233410, IMG submission 179869) | Seawater microbial communities from Saanich Inlet, British Columbia, Canada - Na_anoxic_1_MG | ecosystem: Environmental > Aquatic > Marine > Inlet | place: Canada: British Columbia...
AGGTAAATTCGACTACATCGCCCCTCTTCTCAATGAGATCGCAGGCACTCCGCTATTCCATGGAATCAGCCAGCGACCGGGAAAACCATTCACCTACTTTGACTCACCCATTCCCATTTTCGCCCTACCTGGAAACCCGCTTTCCGTCATGGCCTGCCTAGCCCGCTACGTGATTCCAGCACTAAAACTCCATCTTGAGATTCCTAGTGGCTTGAAAAACCTTCCACTTTCCACCCCCGCGGCGACTCACCCAAAACTCACTCAGCTTCTTGCGGGGCGCATCGAAGACGGAAAAATCTATCCATCCTCGCCAAATAACTCTGGGGATTATGCAGCACTGCTAGGCTGTCACGGCGTGATTGAAATCCCATACTCCAAAACAACTTCACCAGCTAGCACTCACTATAACTTCTACCCTTGGGCCCAAATCTAAAACCATGTTTACTATTACAGAATCCCCCATCGACCACGCCGCACTACGTGAAAAAACTATTTGCGACACAGCCGGTGGCTTTGTTAGTTTTGAGGGATGGGTGCGCAACCACCATCAAGGACAAGCAGTCGACTCACTTGAATACTCAGCCTATGTCAGCCTTGCTGAAAAAGAAGGCTCACGGGTGATAGAGGAAGCTCTAGAAAAATTTGCTCTCACTGCTGCGCATTGTCAGCATCGCATCGGACATCTTGCTATTGGCGACATGGCGGTATGCGTCACGGTCTCAGCCGCCCATCGCGATGCAGCATTCGAAGCATGCCGCTATATCATTGACCAGACTAAATCACGTGTTCCCATCTGGAAAAAAGAGCATTATTCCGATGGTTCCACCGCCTGGCCACATTGCGCAAAATGCGCAGAAGGAATAAAGCACAGCCATTAGGCCTTACCCTGATAGGGTGTGATTCGATTTCAAGAATTTGACACCAAACTTATTCATATAATTTCTGAGTCAGCTTCAGCTCTTTACTCACGGATTGCACTAAGGATTCTGGAGCCAGAACTTTAGCGTTACTCCCCCAGCTCAGAACCACCTGAGTCACTTCTTTCAAATTATCTAAACGCATTTTCATTCGAATTTTCTCGCCCAAATCATCCATCATCGTGATCTGCTGGCTTGGATGCCATAATCGTTCTTGTGCCAGCCTTGCGGCCCAACCATTCAGCTCGATCACGACCTCAATCAATGCTCCCCCATCAGTTTCACCGCTCCAAACACCGATACCACCTCCCAAATGCTCTCCAATACTAAAATCATCTGGCCGTTCAAACCATGTTTTTAAAATCTTCACACCGGTCATTCTCTGAAGCGCAAATGTCCGCAATCCAGATCGACTGAGATCATAGCCGATCACATACCATCCTCCAGAAACCTCACCCACATGATAGGGTTGTATCCTCCGGTGAGTCGAGACTACTGCCTTGATCCCTCGGTATTTAAAGCTTACTTCATTTTGCTTCAATACAGCCTCAGCAAGTTTACCGAATAAAGTTAGGTCAGCCTCAATCACCGCATTTTTTTTGATAGCAAACGCTTCATCTAGATCATTCCACCTCAGGCTCACCTTTCCTTCGAGTTGCTTCGATAACCTCTCAAAGGCTGGCTTGAGCGACTCTGCCAACTTAGTTCCCTGAATTCCCCCCATAGCACTGCGGGCCAAGAACAATGCAGCTAAATCCTCCACCTGAAGATCGACCAGAGGAAACTCCTCTAACTCTCCCAAAAGTTCGTAGCCATGAAGTTGCTGATTATAGTGCAGCTCGATCCCCATCTGATCGCGCATGTAGGTGATGTCGCGTTGGATCGTTTTCGGCTTCACCTCGAATTGTTCAGCTAGCTTACGACAGTTTGGGAAACTCCCATTTTTAACTGAATCAAAAATATTCATCATCCTAACCGTAGCTGTCCGACCACCTCCAAATGTACTCATACACAACCAGCTAACATAGATACCGGGTCCTAAAAACATCCAAATCGATAAACCCCTCACAACATAACCCAGTAAATGTCTCACACCGGTATTCTATAGTCAAATCATGACTAGCAGACGAAACATCCTAGGGCTCATCAGTCTTAGCACATTCCTCCCATTCATTACTAAAGCCACTGAAGACACATGCTCACGACAAAGTACTCTTGAACGAAAATCAAAAGAATTTGAGAAATGGAAAAATAAAGTGCGCTATCCTGTGAGTGAAAGCAATGAGTCAACAGTCTGCAGATTACTAAAATCGTCCAAAACGAACAAAGCCATTGCGTTCTACTACCACGGTGGCACTAGCCGCCGGCACCTCCGTTTAGTGAGCATTGAGTCAGTCTTTCGCCTCACTAACTCCCCTCACACATACGTCTCAGCTTATTGCCATCTCCGACACCAAAACAGGGTTTTCAGAGTTGACAAAATAGCGCTAGCTTAATCTCATAAATACTTCGATTCTAGTAAAGTTCATAGTTGGCAATCTGCGCTAAAGCGATAGTTTGTCGACATGCACAAAGCAGTAGCTCTCTCCTTCGCATCCATCGTCATCGCCACGACTGGAATCACATCTTGCGGTAACCCTAACGATAACGTTCAAATTGCTACCGGCCAAGTTGCTGTGGGCAGCGCCGAAGACTCCAACAAAATTTACAGCCAAGCCAGATCCCTTGAAGCTCAAGGCAACACAAAAAAGGCGATCAAGGCATATGACATAGTGGCGGATAACTACCCAATGTCTAAAGAAGCACCAGACGCACGCATCCGACAGGCCGAGCTCCTTTACTCTCAAGGTGAGTTAATGAAATCATTTGAAAAGTACCAATCATTCATCACCCAATACCGTGGCACCTCTCAGTATGACAAGGCTATCCAGCGCCAGTCCGACGTAGTTCACGCTGCCTCTACTGGAAAAATAGAAAATAGCTTCCTCGGGCTCAAATCTGACATCCCCCGTAGCAAGGTGGAAAAGATGTTCATACAAGTCCGCGATAATGCCCCCTTCGGCCCCACCGCACCTAAGGCTCAATTCGGCCTCGCTGAGATGTGGCAGAATGACAAGAACCTCGGTAAAGCGATCAAAGCATACGAGGATCTTTACGTCCGTTACCCGAAATCATCACTTGCTCCAGAAGCTCTCTACCGAGTTGGAAACCTCCTACTCAAACAAACGGAAGACGGTAACCGCAACCGTGGAAACCTCGACACAGCGAACACGACATTCACAGACCTTACCTTGCTCTATCCAAACAGCAAACAAGCGAAGAGCGCGAAGGTCATTCTCAGGCAAATCAAAGGCTCGGATATCCAGCGCAGCTTCAGCATTGCTGAATTCTACGAAAAGAAGAAACAGTATCCATCCGCCGCGTTCTACTACAACGAAGTGATCCGCGCCACGAAGTCGGGATCCGACCTCAACCAACGCTCCAAGCAGCGTCTCGCAGCCCTCCCTAAATAAACTCCATCGCTCATATGCTTCGTCAACTACTCGCCGCTGCTCTTTGTCTAACTGCTCTTACTTCCTGCGCTGGCTACCAGCTTGGAAATGTTAAGCCCTCCGAGCTCAGCTCAGTCAACTCGATCTCAGTCCCTCTTTTTAAAAATGAGACGCAGGAACAAAAGCTAGCAAGCCTCGTGACCAACAGTATGGTCGACGCCATTACCCGAGACGGCACCTACGAAATTGTTACCAGCTCTACTTCTGATGCCGAGCTTATCGCTGTCATCAGAACTGTCGAATACAGTGAAAGACGTTTCTCGCGCTTCGACTTACTAAAAGCATCAGAAATGTACATGATTCTCATCATCGATTGGCGTTTAATCGACAATCAAAACAAAGTACTCTCCTCAGGACTAGCCAGAGGCCGCACCCAATTTTCTGTAGACTCAAACCAACAACTCTCACGCACCAACGCCTTCCCCGATGCTGCAAAAAATGCTACCGAACTCATCATGCTTCGTATAGCTAACGGACTCTAACTATGATAAGTTTTGTACCAACCCCCATCGGCAACCGAGGCGACATAACCCTGCGCGCTATCGAAGTTCTAAAAGAAGTAGACATCATCACCTGTGAGGACACACGTCACTCGCGCCCATTTCTCGAACACCTCGGGGTATCTAAACCCGTCGTAGCTCTTCACGATCACAATGAAGCGAGAAAAACGCCAGAACTCATTGAAAAGGCTCAGCAAGGTACAAACATAGCAGTCATCACAGATGCCGGTATGCCCGCGATCTCTGACCCTGGCTACCGCCTCATGCAGGCGTGTATTGAGAATGATATTGAGTACACAGTCCTACCCGGCCCATCAGCAGTACTCACTGCTCTGGTTGGCTCTGGGTTCCCGCTACACGCATTTTACTTCGGCGGCTTTCTTTCTGTAAAAAAGGGCAAACGTACCAAGGCTTTACTCGCGGCAGCAGAGTCTGAGCACACTTCACTCTTTTTCGAATCGCCCCACCGCCTAACATCGACTCTAGAAATCCTCAGTAAAGAGATCCCGGATCACCAGATTTGTGTTGCGCGTGAACTCACTAAAAAGTTTGAAACCTACCACCGTGGTTCATCAAAAGAACTTTATGAGCACTTTCTCGTTCATAAACCAAAGGGGGAAATCGTCCTCCTCCTTACTCCGAAACCCTGATCATCACCTCAATAAATGCTCAGTTTTTCAACATGCTGGAATAATGCTCGGCACAACTGTGGAGAACAAGTCATCGATGAAATTGTCGATCTCGGTTTCAGCAATATCGAGCTCAGCCACGGCATGATGATCACCAAGCTTCCGGGCATCATGGAAGCTTTCAAAAAAGGCAAATTCAACTGCTGCGGAGTTCACAACTATTTCCCCTCACCCGTAGAGGTCATGATCGATGCGCCCGACGCATACGAGTACACCTCACACCGGACATACGACAGGAAACGAGCATTAGAGCTCACTCTCAAAACTCTAGATATGGCATCGCGCTTTGAAGCCGACTACATGGTGCTCCACATGGGCTCAGCCCCGATGAATCCAAAGCGCTGGACCAACAAGCTCACAGCTCTCGTCAAAGAAGAAAAAGACGACACCAAGAAATACCAGCGTATCAAAGAAAAATTTATCAAAAAACGGGCGAAAATTGGACAGATCTACTATAGCCGAGCGATTGAAGCTCTGGAGGAAATTGCCGGGAAAGCTGCTGAATTGGGAATCAAACTAGCCGTCGAATCACGCTCGCGCTACGAAGACATGCCCACGGAGACTGAGATGCTAGCGCTACAAGAGCATTTTAAAGACAACCCAACAGTGGGCTACTGGCACGATTTCGGGCACGTCCAACTCAAGCACAACATCCACCTGCTAGACCACGATGAATGGCTACAAAGCATGGCCCCCTACATTGTAGGTTGTCATGTCCACGATGTCTATTGGCCCGAGCGCGACCACCGAGTTCCACTCACGGGTGAGATCGACTTTCCCAAGTTACTCCAACATTTTGATCCAAAAATGCCCCATACCTGGGAGCTCAGCCCAACCCGCGACCCAGAACAAATCAAGCAATCACTAGAGCTCTGGAAAGAACAATTTCCTGAAACCTTAGTTTAGACATGAGTAAGTGGAAGAAGTACCTGATTGGCGAGATCAGCTGGAATCGACTCGTTAAATCCATCATCACCATTTATGTGATTCTCTTGGTTATCTCTGTCGGCCTAGGAGATCACTTCATCTTCCTCCCACCGAAACCGACCTATACCGAACAATCCGATCACATCACTCTGATTGAAGGAAGTCAGGCGAACAGCAAACTAGCCACCTATTATCGCCCAGCAAAACCAGGCATGCCCACGCTCCTGTGGTCACATGGCAATGCTGAGGACTTGAGCTCCACCAGCTTCTTCGAGCTCTACCACCAAGCCGGTTTTGGCATTTATGCCTACGACTACCCAGGTTACGGACTGAGCGATGGATCGCCAAGCGATCGTAGCTGTTACGGCGCGATCGAAAGAGTGTATGAGGAGCTTACCCACACACATAAAATCGCGAGCAAGCAATTGATTCTTGTCGGACAATCGGTGGGCTCAGGACCGACTACTTACCTCGGCAGTCAGAAGCCAGTCGGCGGGATGGTACTCATCAGCCCACTCACTAGCGTCTATCGAGTGGCCTTCAGGCAGCCTATCTTCCCACGTGATCGCTTCCCTAATATTGATCGAATCAAAAATATATCTATTCCTTTGATGGTGATCCACGGAGATAAGGATGAAGTTATACCACAATCTCACGGCAAAGCATTGATCGATGCTCATAAAGGAAAACACATTTTTCACGACCTCAAAGGATGTGGACACTATGACCTCTACGGCGACACGCCAGAAAAAATTCAAGCCTTCATTCAGCTCTTCCTCGACTTTTCTCAGACGCTGTCAGCCGAAGCAATTTCGACATCAAAAAAGTGACGCATCACCTCACGGTAGACGTCCAGTTTAAAATATGGTAGCCATGCTCCATCGAATTCCTCAGGACGCACCCAATCGTAGTCGCTGAACTCAGGATTATTCTCACCGAGATCAATCTCAGGTGCAGACTTCTTTAGGCGGCAAAGAAAGTACGTTTGCTTCTGACCGTCGAATTTCTTCTTCTCTCGTACTTTTTGTGGGTAGAGGTATTTATATCCACCCTTCTCTTTTAGCACTTTATAATACTTTTTATCTAAACCAACTTCTTCCCATACTTCTCGGTAAAGCGCCTCTAGATTGGTTTCACCTTTATCTACCCCGCCCTGAGGGAATTGCCATGCTCTCCCATTGTTAGACCTTTCACAGACAAGAATTTGACCTTCTCTATTGATAATAATAGCAGCTACGTTTGGGCGATATTTTGGCATCGATTGATTCATCTCAACTTGTGCACTCCTTGTAAACCAAGATTTTCACAAGATTCACGTAACCAGCATTGCCAGTATCCGTAGGAAAAGTATAGAAACCATCTATTATGAAATTCATTCTACCTATCATCGCCCTCACGGCTGCAGTCATGGCGCCTATCTCTGCCGCAGCTCAGAATAAAAATGACAATGTCAGCGGCCAAAATTTACCACAAAAATTCTGGGAGGCCAATCTCCCTGGTGGCAGCTACATGGTTTCTCTAGCACGCATCTCCTCCGTCAGTATGAGCACCTATCACGTAAAAGGGGCTGTCGTGCATGAGGTGGATATCGAAACCATGGGAGCCGCTCTCACCCGCTTCTACGTTATCGAAGCTCTCGGTGAAAATAACAGCTCGAATGCTGCCTCCAACCTTATCAGTCGAGCAAAACAACTCGGTAGCGAAGCTGGTGGAAAAGTAGGTGTCGATCCAGACACTACCGTGCATAAGGATTACCCTCTCACCACCCACTCGAAAACTATCGAATTCCGCGTCATCGATACAGACGACCTCGGCGAAATCTATAAATCAGTCAGTAAAGCATGGAAAGAGAACAAAGGCCGTAAAATTACGATCAAATAATCGCCTTCAAGTCACCTTTTACACACCCAGCAGCGAACGCTCTCTGGGTGTTTTTTTTATTGAACCACGCTCAGCTGTATCGTGCATAATGCACCGTAGTGGTGAATAAATAAAGCACGCCCAGTATTCGGTCTTCGACTAAGGAGCAGTGTTCATTTTATTACGAATCACCCAGATCTAACTCTTGATTCTTAGGCGCGCGAACCACCCGGTCAACTCCGTGCTTTGTGACTAGATTACCGCGAACACCACGTCCTTTGATCGCGATGTCTTCAAACTTAAATGGTCGGGAAAGATTACGCAACCTAAGCTGGGCTTTGAGATGGACGAGCACGACATTATCATTCGACTCAGCTTCATTTTCATGCACTACAAAGTAGAGAATCCGCGTCCCCTTAGTTGCTGTTGCTAGATCATATTCTTTATCGCGTGTCACTCCACCTATGCGGAATCGCTTCGCACGGATCGGGCCATCTCGACCTTCGCGGTAAATCACTGAGTAGACTTTGTCATCATCCTTGCGGAAAATAGCAATATGCTGTGGGCGCTTACCAACAAAGAGCTTCTCGGCGACCTTCATCACCTTCATCTTGCCGTCAGTCCCTATCACAATCATGTCATCGAGCTCTGAGCACTTTTCTAACGACTCTTCTTTTTTCAACCCAAAGCCAGCGAATCCATTCTTACGGTCGATGTAGAGAATCTCATTAGCAACAACAACCTGAGTCCTATCAACTTTTGCAAAACTAGAGATCTCAGTCTTCCGCTCGCGTCCTTTACCGTACTTTTTCAATAGATTCTTAAAATAGCTGATCGTGTAACGCGTCAGGTTTCGCAGGTTTTTCTCCACCTCAGCTATAGAATCTTCCAATGCCTTGAGCAACTCATCTGCCTTTGCGCTATCAAAGCGAGTCATGCGCAAGAATGGTAACTTAGAAAGTTTGACGATATCTTCTTCCAGCACATCACGCTGGAGTAGCTTCTTGAATGGAGTCAGTTCCTTATCGATCACGGTGACTACTTCCTCCATGCTCTTACAGTTCTTCATCGAGAGATAGATTTCATTCTCGATGAATATCTTTTCTAACGAACTAAAGTGCCACTTGTCATTGAGTTCCGCCAAGCGAATCTCTAATTCCTTCTGAAGCAGATCCTTGGTGTGAAACGCACTATGCTTGAGGATGTCATGCATCCCCATAAACTTAGGTTTACTGTCGATAATCACACAGGAATTCGGTGAGATACTCGACTCACAATCGGTAAACGCATACAGCGCATCACGCACTACTTCTGGCTCGGATCCAACCGGTAGATGCACCAAAATTTCAGCATTTGCAGCAGTATTATCCACCACCTTAGAAATCTTGATTTTCCCTTTTTCATTGGCCGCCACGATATTATCCATCAAGCCTCCAGTGGTCGTCCCGTAAGGAACTTCTGTAATGCGCAATAACTTTTTACTGTCGATCTCTACACGTGCGCGCACACGCACTTTGCCGCCTCGTAAACCTTCACGGTAATCGCTAGCATCCATGATTCCAGCTGTGAGGAAGTCAGGGAGAATTTCAAATGGCTCATTTCGCAGAGCACTGATGCACGCATCAATAAGCTCGATAAAGTTGTGCGGGAGAATCTTACACGCTAAACCCACAGCAATCCCCTCCACACCTTGTGCTAACAAGAGTGGGAATTTAACAGGAAGACAAATCGGTTCTTGATTTCGGCCATCATAACTAGGCGTCCAATTCGTTGTCTTAGGATTGAAAGTGATCTCTTTGGCAAAAGGAGTCAGGCGAGCTTCAATGTATCGAGGTGCCGCCGCTCTATCACCAGTCAGAATGTTTCCCCAGTTTCCCTGAGTATCAATCAGCAGGTCTTTCTGGCCAAGCCCCACCATAGCATCACCGATCGAAGCATCTCCGTGCGGATGGTACTTCATCGTGTTACCCACCACGTTCGCGACCTTATTGTAGCGACCGTCATCCAACTCATTCAACGAGTGTAGAATACGTCGCTGCACCGGTTTTAAACCATCTTCCACATACGGCACGGCGCGTTCTAGGATCACGTAACTCGCGTAATCCAAGAAATAATCTGCGTACATATCCCGTAAACTCACCTCTGGCAATTCTTCCTGACTCATAAAATATTTAAGATAAGTTAAGATCAACATTCCCCCGCTCAGCGTCAAGGCGATTCGACTAACGACTGGCCAGAATTCAACAGTTTAAACCCAGTTACCTTTAGTTCATCTACGGTAAAAACAGCAGCGAAACCTTTTCGCCCCCTAGTAATTTTGTCGCGAAAGAACATTACAAGGCAAATAACAAACACCTACCGGAGCACGCGACCAAAGACGCTAACTTCCTATTCCCGCTAGCAGACCGAGTGAAAATAATCCTATAGAACTAAATTACTAACTAATCACTACAGAGCACGTGAAAGCGTGAGCGCAACTCCATCTTCCTCGACAGACACGTCCCTCTGGAGCTATAATGAACTCTAGCTTTCTATTTAGGAATCAGCTTGTCTTCATTGGCTGCAGTCAAACAGGCGACCCAACTAAACTCGACTAACCTCCCATCATGTCCACGAATTCCAAAATCTTAGATTCATTTAGATTCATCATTTCAAAGCCGCTCACAACCCTATTACTCATCAGTTTATTCTTTGCCGGTTGGTGGTTTGGTTTACCTCCAAAAATTGAACCGTCTCGCCAGACTGAGAACACAGCCTGTGAAAGCACACAAATATGGACCTGCTCGATGCATCCCCAAATACGCCAGCCCGACTCAGGGCTTTGCCCGATTTGCAGCATGGCCCTTATTCCCCTTGTCAATAACAACAAGGCGACCGGACTGAGAGAACTCACCGTTAGCGCTGAAGCTACCGCGCTACTAGACATCCGCGTCTCCCCCGTGGTCAAAGCTCCAGCTCACATGCAAGTTTCCATGTTTGGAAAGATTGATTATGACGAACGCAAGACAGTCACCACCTCAGCACGTATGGCTGGCCGACTCGACCGACTCTTCGCAGACTTCACCGGCGTCACGGTCAGTAAAGGGGATGCCATCGCGGAGATCTATTCACCCCAACTCATTGTCGATCAATACACATTGATTCACGCTAAGAAAGACTGGCTCAATGCCAAATCCAAAGCCGAGCGAACGGATAAGCTCTTGATGTTAGAAATTGCACGAGAAAAGATGCGTCTACTCAACCTTAGTGAGGAACAAATCACCACCATTGAAGGTCAAAAGGAACCCAACAATCACATCACACTATTAGCACCGCAATCAGGTGTCATCGTCAGTCTCAATGTCAAAGAAGGCGAATACGTAAAAACGGGTGACTCGCTCTTCAGCATAGCAGATATGAGCTCGGTCTGGTTGCGTATGGAAGCTTTTGAAAGCGACCTCCAGTGGCTCCGCTACGCCCAGGATGTCAGCTTCACAGTCGAAGCTATTCCTGGCCGTGTCTTCCACGGTCCCATTGCATTTATTGATCCACAACTCGACCCAATGCGCCGCATCACCAAAGTTCGCGTCAATGTCATGAACAAAGGAAACTTTCTCAAACCTGGCATGTTTGCTAACGCCTTGGTTCAATCTAACATTGCACTCAATGGCACGGTTCTCAGTGTCAAGCTAGCAGGGAAATGGATCAGTCCAATGCATCCAGAAATTGTCAAAGACGGTCCCGGCTCATGCGATATTTGCGGAATGCCTCTGGTACCAGCGGAACAACTAGGTTTCATCGCCCCTAGCAGCCCCACTGAGAACCCGCTTCTTATTCCCATCTCCGCCGTCCTGCGTACAGGATCACGAGCCATCGTCTACGTCCGAATCCCAGACAAGTCCGAACCCACATTCGTCGGGCGCGAAATCAATCTCGGCTCGCGAGCTGGCGAATTCTTCATCGTCAACAATGGACTCAGCGAAGGTGAACTCGTTGTCACAAACGGAGCCTACAAGCTAGACAGCGAGCTGCAGATCAAAGCTAAACCCTCTATGATGAACCCAAATGCGGGCCTGATAGAGTATTCCTCACTAGATACCCCAAGTCAGATTTCTGGCCAATGGCCAACAATTCTCAGACTCTACGGCAAGCTCGTTCATGCCATGGAGAATGGAGATTCTGAGGCTACTACCACCGAACTAAAAAACATCCATATAGCACTGCGTTCGATAAATTTCGACCGATTAAAAACCAAAGAACTTGCCCTCTGGAACGAATTTTCTATGCGCCTCGATAACACCCTAAACGAAGCCTCTACCATGCCAGCAAACCGCTCGACTCTCGGTTTGATAAATAAGCAATTTGAACAAATTCGCCGTTATACGGGACTCTCAGCCACCGCCATTGCCCCTATCAGTTCCTACGGAAAATGGATCATCCCCTTGGCTTCCACTAAAGACCAATATCTAGCGCTCGCTAAATTTCTAGCAGCAGACCAACAGGAGGCCGCAATCAAAGCACTGCCAAAACTGATGGAAGAAGCCAAGAAGCTCCCCACCCACCCCGATTCAGATCAATTGATCAAAACTATCACGCATCTCAACATGCAAAAGGACCTCTCTGGAGTGCGCAAAGCATTCAAACCCGTCAGTGGCACCATGATCACTCTCATTCGCAAACACGGATTAGACCAACTGGGAGCCTTGTTCGTGGTGCATTGCCCGATGGCTGATGACGGCAAAGGCGCTGACTGGTTCACCGGAACTAGCGGTGTGAAGAATCCCTACTTCGGCGCTATGATGCTCGGCTGTGGTGAAGTCACCGACACCCTCTCTAGCAAGTAAGCATCGCAGTCGAACAAGCATTGCTATGAACAAACTCATTCACTTCTGTCTGAACCAGAAATTGGTTCTCCTCATCCTTCTCACTTTTGTCGTCGGCTGGGGAGTTCGTGTTGCACCATTCGATTGGAACACTGGTAGCTACCCCCGTGACCCGGTGGCTGTCGACGCCATTCCCGACCTCGGTGACAACCAACAAATCATCTTCACTGAGTTCATGGGCCGTTCCCCCCAAGACGTAGAAGACCAAATAAGCTACCCACTAACAGTATCCCTACTAGGAATCCCAGGGGTCCAAGAAGTGCGGAGTTTTTCTATGTTTGGTCTCTCCTACGTCTATCTCATTTTTGAAGAAGACGTCGACTATTACTGGAGTCGAAGCCGGATTTTAGAAAAGTTAAATTCCCTCCCGTCTGGCACACTCCCAGCAGGAGTCACCCCTGCCCTAGGACCTGATGCCACAGGCTTAGGACAAATTTTCCAATACTACCTAGAAGGCCAAGACCCAAATGGCGAGCCAACCCCAGGTTGGAACCCCGAGGAACTGCGCTCGATCCAAGACTGGTACATCAGGTATTCCCTCCTCGGCGCAGAAGGCGTCGCCGAAGTCGCCTCAGTTGGTGGTTTCGTCAAACAATACCAAGTCGAAGTAGACCCCGTGAAACTCCAGGCCTGGAATGTCACACTCGCTCAGGTAGCCGACGCTGTGCGCAAAAGTAACATGGAGACTGGCGCACGAAATCTCGCCATCAATGGTGTCGAATATATCCTCCGCGGTACAGGCTATATCAAACAGATCTCAGATATAGAGGATGCCATCGTTACCGTACGTGAAAACACCCCCATCACGGTAGCTCAGATAGGCACGGTCCAACTAGGACCTGCCGCACGTCGAGGGGCAATTGATGTCAATGGTGCCGATGCCGCCGGTGGGATCGTTGTCGCCCGCTTTGGCGCCAACCCACTCCAAACCATCAAAAATGTAAAATCCAAGGCTGCCGAAGTTTCAGCATCCTTGCCCGTAAAACCTGTTATCGATTGGACCAGTACAACGCGCGATGAGGTTGTAGCTTTTGCTAACAAAAACTCTATCAACCCCGTGTTCAGTTCGGATAACCCCGCTAATACCGAACTCGACCACGCTACGTGGACCCACTGGGCCAACACCAACAACATGGCACAATGGCCCAGTTGGTTCACCACTTCCAAAGTCACCATCGTTCCCTTTTATGATCGATCTAGCCTAATCAATGAAACTCTCAACACACTCAACGAAGCACTCTTTCAGCAAATTCTAGTGACCATCATAGTTGTCGTGATCATGGTACTCCACCTGCGCTCGAGCATACTCATTTCAGCCATGCTTCCCTTAGCGGTTTTGCTCACCTTCATCGGGATGAAACTGTTTGGCGTGGACGCTAACATTGTCGCACTGTCAGGAATTGCGATCGCTATAGGTACCGTGGTTGACGTCGGAATTGTGCTCACAGAAAATATCATAAGACACCTCAAAGAAGCACAGGAAAAACATCCTGGAAAGTCCACATCAATCATCATTTACCAAGCTGTCACTGAGGTTTCAGGTGCGGTCACCACCTCGGTCATGACCACCGTCGTGAGTTTCCTACCAGTTTTCACCATGACTGGTGAAGCTGGACGCCTCTACAAACCCCTAGCTTACACAAAATCGTTTGCTCTGGTTGCTTCGATAATCGTGGCGCTTACCATCATCCCCCCTATCGCACACCTATTACTAGGTATTATCCCCCGCTGGTTTAAACGTGACTCTGGTACTCAGAAAAAATCTGCTTCTGGGTTTATGACTCGGCCATTCCTAATTTCCGCCTTGCTCGGGATTGGCGCGGGAATCGCGTATGGATTCTCCCCAGCAATTGCCTTCATTCTTCTAGCACTTTCCGCTCTCAATGCCCTTCTAGAAAAAACTCCAACCAAACTCCAGAATGTTGGCGTTCTGGTTCTCAACTACGGCACAGCCTTGGTAGTCGCTTGGATGCTGGCTAAAAAATGGATGCCTCTGGGACTTCAAGAATCAGCCATATCTAACTATGTTTTCGTGCTCGTAATTCTTGGTGGATTACTCGTTTTTTTCAAGCTCTTCGAACTTGGCTACAGCCACATTCTGCGCTGGTGTCTCGACCACAAAGCCATGTTTATCAGCATTCCTTTGATGATGCTAGCAGCAGCGGCATCCATTTGGGTGGGCTTCGGTCAAATCACAGCAAGCTTCCCAGAGTCAGTAAAAAAAACCTCACTCTATCAGGACATTGACACCACATTCCCGGGACTCGGTAAAGAATTCCGCCCCTCACTCGACGAAGGCTCCTTCCTCGTCATGCCCACTGTGAGTCCTCACGCATCAATCGACGAAGCGCGGCAAGCTCTACGCAACCTCGATGCCGCAATCGCAGCAATCCCCGAAGTTAAACAAGTTGTCGGAAAAATTGGTAGGGCTGAATCAGCTCTCGATCCCGCACCCATTTCAATGATCGAAACGATCGTCAACTATAAGTCCGAGTTCAAAGCCGATGATAAAGGAGAAATCCTTACCTTCAAGCTCGATGCCGACGGCGGCTATCTCTACGACAATCTTGGAAAACTGATTCAGGACAAGGATGGAATGCCCTTCCGTCAATGGAGAAACGAGATCAAATCAACAGATGATATCTGGCAAGAAATCAGCAAAGCAACTCAAGTTCCAGGGCTAACAGGTGCTCCCAAACTGCAACCCATCGAGACACGTCTCGTCATGCTCCGCACTGGCATGCGAGCCCCAATGGGTATCAAAATCAAAGCACCAACCCTCGAATCGCTCGAAGGCTTCGGGCTCCAACTCGAACGACTCATGCGCGAAAGCGGCCTCGAAGGGCTCGACCTATCCAGCATCAATGCCGATAGGATCGTTGGAAAGCCCTACCTGGAAATCAACCCAGATCGTGAGGCAGCCAAACGCTATGGACTCAACATTGTCGACATCCATAAAACTCTGCAAACCGCCATCGGCGGCGAACACGTCACCACAACCGTGGAAGGTCGAGAACGCTACGGCGTACAAGTCCGCTATGCTCGCGAAGCAAGAGATGACATAGAGTCTCTAAAGAAAACTCTCATCACCACCATGGAAGGAGCGCAGGTACCACTCGGTCAAGTTGTTAGCATCGACTACCTGCGCGGCCCCCAAATCATAAAAAGTGAAGACACCTTCCTCACTGGTTACGTCACCTTTGGCGCTAACTCCGGTTTTGCCGAAGTCGATGTCGTCGAGTCCATCCAGACTTACCTCAATAAAATGGAAGACGACGGAATGCTCAAACGCAGCAGCGGGATCCGCTACGAGTTTGCTGGAAACTACCAGTCCGCTCTAGAATTTGAGAAAAACATGACACTCATCATGCCTTTAGCATTACTCGCTATCTTCCTCATACTCTACTTACAGAGCCGCTCCATTGCTAACACCTTGATCATATTGAGCGGAATAGCCGTTGCATTTTCAGGTGGTTTCCTACTTCTCTGGCTCTATGGTCAACCAGGTTTCCTTAATCTCGAGATCTTCGGCCATAACCTCAGGGAGCTCTTCCAGATCAAGCCAATCAACCTCTCTACCGCCGTCTGGGTTGGCTTCATCGCCCTCTTCGGCATCGCGACTGACGACGGCGTGGTCATCTCAACTTACCTGCGCCAACGCTTCATCGCCGACAAGCCTCAAACCATCGAAGAAATACGCGCCGCCACTATACTCGCAGGCAAACGACGCTGCCGCCCCTGCTTAATGACTACAGCCACCACCCTGCTCGCGCTTCTACCGGTACTCACATCCACAGGTCGCGGAGCCGACATCATGGGGCCAATGGCCGTGCCGATCTTTGGTGGCATGCTGGTCGCCATACTCACCATGTTCGTTGTCCCAACACTCTATTGCTTCATGTACGAAATCAAAAGTAAATCCCGCAAGGGCTAAGTAACTCTTTCCTCCTATAATATCTCCAACAACAAATAGAATATGAAATAAAAGACTACTCTCGCCATTCTGAGCTCAGCATGCACCGCCCTAGTATTATGATCTGCGCCACTAGCCGCAGTTCCTAATAGTGGGAGATCACTTCGCTTCGTTTACAAAGCTGTAGATATCCCTGTGTAATGCACACCGACCTCCGTACTTGCCCCTGCCACATATTCGTCGGCACCTTCTGGGCTAAATTTGGGCTTTGAAGATATTGGACTTCTTACCCGATGCCCCCGCCTTTTATGTGATTTCTGTTCGTTAGGGCAAAGCTTTGCTTTCAGTGTCCTTCAGCCAACACCTAGCAGTGCAAACCTTGCCGTTCAACGAGTGTTTCTCTCTGCCGTGCCCACAAGGGCCTTTAACCCTCAAGTCAGTGCGCCCTGTCGGGCGCACCAAAAAAATGCCGATCGCCACTTAGTACGATCGGCATTGGAAACTTGAAAATCTCAGTAATTTAGTTAGTCACGCGCATGGGCATGATGACGTAGAGGAAGGACCCATCGATACGGATGACACCTGGACTCATTTCATCAATCAAATCGAGGTACACGTCCTGTGTGTCAAGGTTCTTCAGTGGAGCCATCAGGAACTCAGGGTTGAATGCGATCGCGAATTCAGCCCCACCATAGCTCACGTCAATACGTTCGCTAGATTCACCGATATCTTGCGTATTAGCCATCACATCGATGCTGTTCGCTCCGAATGCTAGTTTCACAGAGTTAGACTTATCAGAAGCAATCAAGGAAACACGGCGAACGGTCTCGAGGAATGCTTCACGGCCAACCTGAATTCGCTCAGATGTGTTATTAGGGATAACCTGGCGGTAGTTAGGGTAGTTGCCTTCGATCAATTTAGAAACCAAGAGGCTCCCGTTGATTTCGAATGCAACCTGACTATCGGTAAGTCGGATAATCACATCACCTTTGTCGGTCAAAAGGCGTTGCAGTTCTTGAACAGCTTTAGAAGGGATAATCACATCTGCCTCGTGGCTGGATGGAAATTCAAGATCGTTCTCAACCATTGCAAGACGACGGCCATCGGTTGCAACGAGGGTGATTTTCCCGTCTTTAAATGAAGTGTAAATACCATTGAGAACGTAACGGGTCTCATCGGTAGAAATCGCATAAGATGTTTTCTTTAGAGAATCTAAGAGAACTTCCTGTGGAATTTTGTATTCCTTTGCTTCTTCAAATTTAGGTAGCGGTGGGAACTCATCCTCGCCAAGACCAATGATTTTGAAAAAGGATGGGCCCGACTTGATGCTTGCGTAGTTTTTACTATCGACTGAAATCTCAACAATCTCGGCG
>Ga0233410_10000279_pt1 | contig 17529 bp, 8 predicted proteins | sample Na_anoxic_1_MG_FD_179869 | JGI IMG/M metagenome (GOLD analysis project Ga0233410, IMG submission 179869) | Seawater microbial communities from Saanich Inlet, British Columbia, Canada - Na_anoxic_1_MG | ecosystem: Environmental > Aquatic > Marine > Inlet | place: Canada: British Columbia...
TTATTTAAATTTTTAATCCGATTTAATATTTTTTCTTTTTTTATGGAACTATATTCTATTATGTTTAAATCTATACCAAATATTATGTTTTCACCATAAACGTACACCATATTTTTATTACTTATATAAATAACTGAGTCACTTAATGATAAAATCTTTTTTATTATTTTTTTATTTACCCTACTTTTTCCATGTAAAATATCCAAATAAACATATGGAATATTATCCCCAAAAGTATTAAAACATACCTCTTTAAATTTTTCTAAATCAACTTCAAAGTCAACCTTTCTTTCCTTTTTACTAAATGTCCAGTATAATTTTTGGTTCACTTTTTTATGTATAATAGAAATGTTACCCCCAATAAACTCTTTTGCGTTATCCCAACCGATTATTAATGTAGATAAATCATTATCTATAGAGTCTAAATCACTACAGATATTGAAGTTTTCTTCTTCTAATTTTAAACTTGTTACTATATTTCCAACGTACATAATTACAAATATAGTGATTTTATTTTAAAAAGTTAATATATTTATAGGTTAAATTCATCTTTTAAGTTAAAAGCCAATAAAACTGATTCAAACTTATCAAACGATATATCTATTTGATTCCCGTTACCCACAATCTCCACTGTTCTTGTATAATCATTGGCCCCACCTTTTCCCGCTTTACAGATTTCAAAAGCAGTTTTTACAGTTTCACTTCCTATTTCTCCTGGTAATTTTTTATTTTTCCAAACGTCTACTGCAATGGTGAATGCACCTATTGGGGTTTTAGATTTTTCCCAAGGTTTCGTGAATAGAGATTTTGTGGACTTTCTATCAAAATATTCTTGTCTGCCCGTAACATACAAATACCCCCTAGGTTTAAATAACCAATCATCCCCTATAAATAAATCTCCTGGTTTTATACTATTAATTGAACCGTCATCAATGTATACAGTATTAGGGTTGATAGTATCAGATGTGAACGTTGGTGTGATAGCAGATATAGTACCCGCAGCGGCTTTATATTCTGTGTAAAATGGGCTTGATGGTTCAGGGGGGTTAACACCATAATGTTTTGTTTTTCCATCGTACACACCACTTTCAAAATCTTCGTGAAATTCAGTATTATAAACATCTATTGTGTTGGGTTTATGAAGGTTTACCATGTTATTAGAAACAGTTAATATATTAGCTAAAAACATACACACTTGTTTATTGGTTTTTATATCATTATCTTTACACAATGTTGAAAATTGACTTAAATTAGTTACTGTTGCAACTGTTGATGGTACCTTCAACTTATTAACAAAGTTATCAACACTAAACTTATCAAAAACAAAAGGCTCGTTGGGATTTTCTACCCCAATAACATATCTCTTTCGATTTGCACCAAAATTATTAAAATTCAAAATATTTTCCACATCTGTAGATTCATCCAAATTTAATTTTAAGTTTGCGGTAATTTCTTTAGGTGGTGGGGCAATAAATTTTGATTGTCTTACACCTTGAAAATTAGTTGTCATATGGTTAGGGGTGATACTATGATTTACACTAGTAATTAAATAGGCACCTTTAAAAAAAGGTACATTTTGTAAATCAAAATACATTAATGGTTGTATATTCATACAACCTAAAGCATCTATTTTACATGTGTATGACCTCGTATTAAATAATTTATATAAATCAGTACCTTGATACGACTTTTGGGTTCCACCTCTTTTGTCCACTAAATCTGATAACGCTTTAAAATATTCACCCGTCTCTTTGTGTTCTTGTTGGTTTAGCGAAACATTTTTAAAAATTGACTGGTTCTCTGCACCAAAGGCAACTCTAAACGCCACTTGAGAGTTTTTCTTTTTATTCTTTTCCTCCTCTTTTTGAACCGCTTTTGTAATTTCTTCGAATGGGTCATCAAAGTCTGCTGGCATATCCGAGGGTGACTCAGTATTAGGGTCTGGGAAGGAGAAGGAATCGTTTTTAAACCCGTAATCCCTTTCTTGTATATCTAACACCCTAGAGGCTCCACCTACGTATATACACGCGTATAATGGACCACTGGATTTATTATTTTCTAATGTCGTTACAGGTTTAAATATTTTAGCAACCTCTTCACTATCTTGAAAATCAACATGTGTGGGTAATATCTGTAATAAAAAATTACTATCCCTTAATAATTTTGACATAAAGAAATAAATACTACTATTAAATTCATTCCCTAAGTTAAGAAAACTATTTAAGTTAAAAACTGCCTCGTTACCTATAGGTCTCCATGCCCTATCAATGAATTTGAAATAGTCTATCAAGTCTTTACTACTACCATCTGTGGAATTATCACCACAAACACTAAAAGATTCTTCAGTATCTGATACCCATTTGTCGTTGATGTTTTTAAAATAGTTATATATTGATAACTTAATTTCAAAATTTTCGTCTTCGTCCTCATCGTCTTTAGATTTACCAGTTTTATTATTTTTGTTTGTTTCTGTAAAACTTTTACTAAAGTATTTTATATAATCTTTAACATCATTTTCACTAACATTTAATTTTTTAGGTAAAGGTGATTTTTGATCAAATATCTTAGGCGTAAAAATTATCATCTGGGTTTCTTCCGATAATTCACTTTTTAATTTATTTTCAGCCGGTACAGATTTATCATCACCATTTACAACTATGTCATTGTAATATTCATTCATTGCAGATTCAAAAGTTCCACTACCATCAATCCTTATCCCCGTAGAATCTACCCAGTCTTTAAATTTCTTAATTAACGTATTCTTAGTAGTTTTAGGTAGGTTTAGTAATTCAGGTTCAATTTCCTTTTTTCCAGAATTTTTTTCCCCTAAATACCCTAACTTTGTTAAGTATTCAGTTTTTGGGGTGGTGAAGACTGAGTTATTACCAACAAAAAGTAAATCATCGTCTTTATGTCTCCAAAGATACCCCCCTATTAGATATATGTAATATTTAGGTAATTTTAATATTCTAGCACCATTATAGTTACCACCAAAAACATCATCTAAAACCGCATCTTTAAATGGTTTGAATGGGATTGTAGATAATAGTAATAAACCTCTAGCGTATATAGATGATTGACTAGTATATAAGTCACTTTCTGTCATAAGTTCCTTAAATGATATTTCGTTATCTGTTGGTTTAACAAAATTAGTTTTATTTAAATAAATACCTTTATTGGTTGTCGTATATGCAGAAATATTCACATCTGTTATGTCAGTGATACTAAGATCTTCTTGAGATTTATTGTTGGTGTTGTATAATTTTTTTGACACCTTTTCATCCCAAACATTATATAAAATATTAGTATTTAAATTATTCCATTTATAGTTTTGAACTAGAAAGGTTTTATCTTTTAACTCTTTGTTAATAACATTATCATCTGTTTTGACAATTTTCTTATATTTTGTTTCATCTTTTATTTTCTGCCATAGTGATTTACTATTCTGTATTATTTTATCCTTATCAAAATCAATATAATTTACATCATCATCTAAACCACCTATTTTGACATTACTTATCTTTTGAACACTGTTAATGGTTAAATTAGTTAAATCTTCGGTGATGTTATCTTTAAAAAATTTTGTAGTTTTTAACTCTTTATAAAATTTGTTTGTGTCTCTTAATTTTTCCAATAAAAGTCCTCTTACATCTGGGTTAAATAGTGTAAGGTTTGCACCAATACCATCAAATTTTGCATAAATCTGATCACTCTCCAAACCAGTATTACCATTAAAAAGTGAATAATTTTTTAAAACAGCTGTTCTTAAAATAATTCTATTAGCCAATAAATTTACCATGTCATTAGCTACTTCTGTATCATTTAACTTTGTAAATGGATTTATTAGATAATCTAAAGGGTTAATCGGAAACCAATTATCTGTATCTAAACCATTTGCTGCTGCATTTGCGGCAGTTTGCTGAGATAAACTTTTTTGTTTAGCGACTAAAGAATTATAAATCTTATCGATGTAATCCCTTTCTGGGAATACACCCTTAGTTCCAGGTAATTCACCTATATATATTTCAGTGTCTGTACCATCTCCATTTTTTCTATATAGGGATGGCCAAGCAACACTACTCTCCTTCATAGCGTCCGGGATGTCAGTACTATAATCTGATTTTGATAGTACATCATTTCTTGATCCACTGTCTACTTCCTGCGCTTTCCTACTTATTTTGTATACTGTCGATGTAAGAGCTTGTGTGTTATTAGCCAATATCCTAAAACAATTTTCTATAGTGGGGTTAAACTCATTTTCATCTTTAAATTTTTTAGTTAACTTTTCATTTAAATCTTTTGTAACTTCCTCTTTTTTCTTTTTATACTCTTCTGTAACAGTTGTTATAAGGTTCTGTAGTAAAGCTCTTTGTTTGCGAAAATCAACAACAAAAACATTTGTCTCTGGGGATAACCCACCCTCTTTATAATAATCTTTTTTATTACGTTTATAGTCTTCAATATCAAAATTAGTGTTATTATTACTATCTTTATAGTCATTGATTAGACTTAATGGGAAATTAATTACTTCTCCGCTACCAGGTATTAACAGAATAGATGTACCCATAATATCTAATATCTGTGAAAGTTTTTTTGCGTCAATTGACTTACCATTTTTTGTTGAACCCTCAACATAAAACAAAGGGTCGTCTGTGGAACTAAATGAATTTATAAACTGATTATTAAAATCTTTATTACTATCAATCACTTTATCTTGACTATCATTTTTTGATATCTGGGTGATGTAATCTCTATACGCATTTATCACACTAGTTAGTGTAGTTATATAACTGTTATACGATGAAATATTAACAGAGTTTATAACTAAGTAGTCCCTTATTGATAGGTAATTAACAGATAAATCTAAAATGGTGTCTTTAATTGATGAGCTAACTACAATTGTCGGACTATTTTTTCGTTTTAAATAACCTTCGTCTGTACTGTCAGTACTATCTTTATCGATAGGTGTACCAATAAACTCTTGAATTTGTTTCAGTAGTTTTAATTGTCCATTTAAATCTTTTAATTTATCAAAACCCGGATTCTCCGCTTTTAAAATTTCAGAATCTATTTGCAATTTACTTATTTTAAGAAAAAAATCGTCTATTTTTCGTATTTTTTCGGGTATGGTAAATTCATCAGGCTCACCTTTATTATATGTCCAGTTTAAATTATTTAATGATTCTATTCCTTCCTCAGTATTAACATTGGCAATGACATTACCCACATTCATATCATTTAAAAAAGCTTGTTGGAAACCTAAAAAATTGGCTGTAATATCAAAATTACCTGTACTACCATCGAAGTTAGAGTTCCAATTAACCATATGTAAACAATATTCAACTGATTGACCGAAATACCCTTTTACTGATAACTTAAAAATCGGGTATGGCATCTTAAAAAAGATACTATAAGGAGATTGTCTGTCGTTATCTTTAATTGTATCAAATAAACCCGCACCCCTAATATCTGTAAATGTGATATCCACTACTGGTACTAAACTAGCATTATATTTAATATCTATAGATTTTATACCAAAACCTTCTAGGACACCACCACTACTAGATTCACCACCTATACCCGTCCAATTTGTTGTTGCGAATGTTTCTTGGGTTTTTGGGTCTAATTTCCCATCAGGACTATATCTTATCTCAGAGGAAATAAAATTTATTTCGTCTGTTACACCACCATCAATATCATTTGTTTGGTTTTCGAAAGATAATCTACTTCTAGGTGTTGCTGTGAATTTAACGTAGATAAATAAATCTTCGGGTGGTATTTGTTCTAAACCCCTTGCACCTGGTGGGTTTGGGTCAACGATAAATAATCTACCAACTTCTTTTACTTTTGGTTCCATAAAATATTAATTATCCCCGTATAGAATCTTATAGTTATTAACTTCCGCAATGTATTGTTGTATACTATCTTTTAATGGGAAGGGTATTCTTATTATCTCATTATCCGGAATATTCTCTTCTACACCACCATATCTTGGGTTAGCTAATAAAATTAACCACCCATAATAAGGGTTGTCATAATAACTTTGACTTAATTTATCTAACCTTGTTCTTTCAGCAAAATATACCACCGACTTATCAGAAGGTTTAAAATTAATTTTTATAAAAGGTAACGGTTTATATTTACCATCTACCTTAAAATCTTGATATCTATCGTAATACTGTTTTCCCATAATACTATTTAATTATTTTAACCCATTTTTTCCGTAAGTAAACTCTTTTGTCTTTTTACTTCCTGATTCATTGTCTAATAAATAAGCAACGACTTTTACTTTATTACTTTCACCTTCTAATTCTTTTATTTCTTCTGTTCGATTTTGGATATTTGTTTCTAATTCTTTTATTTGTGTTATTGCGGTACTTACATTTGTTACTGTACCACCTGTGAGCCCATTTTGAATCTCTGATTGAAGACTTGTAAGTGATATTTGATCATCATTATTTTCAGATTGTAAGTTTTCTATAGTCGCTTCGTTTTCTGCGAATGATGTTAGGGAGGAGGTAATATCATATTCTGCAACTTCTGGTTCAGTTGGTTTTGAGGTATTTAAAATCTCTTTAAAACCATTTTTATCTTGTGTACTAATTATTACTTTTGTGTCCCCTGACGAAGTTATTAAAATTTTATTTAAAAGTACAGAATATTGTAAAACCATAACATTTTCTGTTTCAGACTCTATCTTTACCCCGTTATAAGGTTCTACATCAGTACTATCACCAGTATTTTCAGAATCTAATACCTGTTTAACTATACCCTCTGTTTTTAATGATTCTGTTAATTTATCTACACCATCCTTACCTAAACCATCCTGTTTTAATTTCCCCAATTTAACACCTGGAACAATTTCACCTGTGGATTTGTCTATTTTATCTGCTCTAGGGTCATACATTTGTGTGTTCGCGTAATAATTAAAGGAAACTGCGTTTTGTAATCTATTAATTGGTCCAACTAAAGAATGTCCACCAATTAAATCAACACTTAATGAAACGTTTGCAATCATAGGTTGTACCCCTATACCCTCTGGATTTAAATCCCATTTAATACCACCATCATCATAAGTTATACTTAAACTATTAATAACTACTTTTGTATGGAAAAAATCACCAATCCTTAATATACATATAGGTGGTCTACCAAATGATAAATTTTGAGTTTGTATCTTGTCCCCCTTACTGTTAATACTTGGTCCCTGTCTCATACATTGATTTAAAAAGGTTAGTCTACTATTTAACCCCTCTGGTGTTGTTGAGTGGTATCCTGGTTGGAAATACTTTATTTTTTCTGATATAGTTGAAAAGTAGTTGGGGTAATTACCGTCAATAAAATCGAAATAGCTTGACTCGTCAATTATTAAATTATCTACCAATTGTGCAAATTCTGGATAAAATGATAAACCCTCTAAAGATTCGTCCTTCGGTGCCTCACTAAAAGAATCATTTTCTATCGATATATCTACTCTTCTATCGTTATCATTACCCGCAGATAAAGAACTACCCTTTCCTACTATACTTTTTTTAATCTGACTAGATTTAATACCCTTAGCCTTAAGTAGGATTAATAACTCTTCATAAACATTTTTAGCCCTAGTTTTAGATTGTTTTTGGAGGTTTTTTTCGGAATTATCAAATTCCTCTGGGTTTGAACCTTTCTTTATAAACCCTTCGTTTTTTCCAGTAAACCCTTCACTTAATATAGTTAACTTTTGTTCTGTACCTACTAGTTGTACCGCTAATGTAACCAATGGGGTTAATGATGTGTCTGAACCCCCAGGTATTGCGGTTACTGCCTTATCAAATTTTAGCGTTGCAGTTTTTTTTTGTTTTCCAGTGTTACTAGTTTTGGGGTTCTTTATTTCCTTTATCTTTTTATCAATTTCTGATTGTGTTGTTTGACTTATGTCGCTATTTTTATCTAAAAAACTTAAGAAATCATCAGGAGTTACACACCCAGCTAAGAACCTTTCTATAACGTCATTATTCTTTCCTCTATACCCATTTATTACTTTGGGGTGATCAACAACTACTTTAAAAGATATTTGTCCACTTCTTTTAGTGTTATTATAAGTGTATATTGGTTCACTTCTTCCGATGAATTCTGTGGGTGTCCAATTAGCGGTAGTGTTTTCATCAAAAGATAACCCATAAGGTGGAAACCACATTATTCTCCCTTTGTTACCACTTAATATATCTCCAGGACCAATTTCACTTAAAGGTAAATCCGCAAGGTTATCAGCCCAAGCTAAATTCTCTATAGATAACATATATTTTTTTAATGTCGTTTTAGAGTCTGCAATAGTCGGGTGGTACTTTGGTAACCCACTGTCCATTAAAACACTTAAAGAAGAGTCTCCATTTGTAACAGAGAACCCTGGTTGTCCAGGATCTGGTGACGAAAATAGTCCTGTATTTCTTATAGCCTTTAAATAGTTATATTTATCGGTCACCGTCCATACCCTACAATAATTACCATTGGCTTCAGCATCAATTAAACTAATAGGGCTTAGAGCATTACCTCTACTAATTAACCTATCTTGTTTTTTATCTTTAAAATATTTTTTTGTTTGGTTAATAAACACATCTGTTGCGTTATTATCAACCAATTGTTGGGTTTTATATAACAACGTTTTTTTATTAAAATTACTTTCCCCACCTGTTTTCCAAAAGAATTCTTCGTTAACATCCGTTTTATTTCCATTTCCACTTTTATCTATATCACCGTTAAACTCTGAATCATCAAATGTTTTTGGTGTGGTAGCACCCCTATTAGTACTTTTCTCAGTACCTATATAATAATTGGGGTTTGTACCTTCCGATGATGTACCCTGTAACCTTCTATCTTCATATAATGGTTTATATTTATTTTGATCCAATAAATCAAATAAGAATGAAACTTGTGTAACACTTGTTCTATCTAATAATGTATTAACCCTAATTTCAGTACCCAATGTTGGTTCTACACCTTCTTTTTGGTCACCACTAGACTGACCATTACTTTGATTGTATTCATTCCACCCTATAGCTCCGTTTGGTAACGTATTAAAATACTGTTCTGTACCCCTTAATCTATTAACATAACTCTCTATTCCTCCGTCATCTCCTATTGGGGGTGTAATGTGTCCTACCCCTAATGTGTTATCATTAGCTTCATCCTCAACCTGAGCGATTTTACTAATAATAGACTTTTCAAGTTCTTGACCAGCTATTAACCCTAATGAAGTTTCTTTTTGGAAATTTAAAGATTTATATGTGTCTACAACATTTAAAGGGAATTGACCAGCTTGTCTATCACCTTTAGTAATTAAATCAAATTTTTCAGGATTATAAGATATTGGATATTCACCTTTTTCTTTGTCACCAAACCCTTCGGGTTTTGGATATCCTAAATTTGGTGGAACGGTTAACTCAAAAGTCCTATAGTCATCATTTTGTGGTGTAAATCTATTAAGGTTAACATTTTGAGTAGTTCTAAAAAATGTACCTAATGGAACCATTTTTTCCTCTTCATCATAATGAATAGGAATATTCTCATCTGGTACCCCAAATATTGGTACATTTATTATTCTACCAATATCATCTAATTTAGACGCTAACCCAGATTGAGTTAGTGTTTCGTTAACAGGTCCAGGTAAATTCCTATTTAATAATCTATTTCTAAATTGTTCAGTAGAGAATTGACCTAATTCGTAAAATAACCCTTGATGATTTAATATTCCAGCCATATATAATAATTCTTATATATATAAATATTAGATACTAAATTTTCAGGGGATATAATTGATATTATTATACTTGTTCTAGTTTTTTCTTGCTCTTGTTTTAACTATTTCAAGTATTAATCTGGTCCTTGTAATAATAGGAAATAATATTTAATAAGTCAATAGATAACGTAACTTTTTTTTTAAGTACTTTGTAAAACGTTAGGTCCACCCTCTTGTGGGAGTCTTGCTCCATCTGGCTGTGACCCATTACTTAAAATTTTAGTAACTGTTCTAGAGATAACGTCTGTATGTTGGGATAAATCCAAACTAGGGTTATCTGTTTTAATGTTAACATTCACCGTTGCCGTACCACCTATTTTCATTTCTGAAGAAGTTTTAGCCGATGATTTAGATGTACTTACGTTTTTTATTTTTTCATCCACACCTAAATTAGTTCCAGCGGTAAACATACCATCTTTACCATGGTAAGAATCTTTATCATTTAATGTAAAGGTACCTGCAGGTCCAGATACGAATGTTTTACCACCAGTATCCATTTGTACGTCATCAACACCAAATACACCACCAAGAAAGATTTTAGCATTATCTACCTTACTTGACATTGAATCAACAGAAAATTCACCATCTTTAACTTGACCTTGTATTGCGTTTGTTATATTATCCATCGCCACTCTTAACCCAGTGGTTATAAAATTCTCACCATCTGCCCCGCCAGCACCAAAAGCATCTTCCATAACCTTTTTTATTCCACCACCACCTGTAATTGCACCTTCAACTGCAGTAAACATCCTAGTCACTTTAGAATCATAACTTTTTACTGTTTCTTTTAGAAATGAATCCATAGTAACTTCATATGTACCTGTATCAGCTGCAAACCCGTATTCCCTAGCAGCTTGCTGATTTTCCGTCATTTCTTTAAATGTCTGAGTATTTAGGGCAATATCACTTAAAAGATCTTTCTCAGTTTTATCAGCGAACTCTTCTTTTTGATCCAGTAAACTTTTAGCCATAGTCTTATCAAGTTCACCTATACCGATATCTTCACCCTCGAAATTGACTTTCCATTCACCGTCTTTCATTTTAGCCATACCTGCAATACCTTCTCTCATATCTTCATCTAAGATATTGCCTGATACGTTCATTTTTATGGATTTAATCTTAGATGCTTGACGTGTCATCTCAGTTAAACTATCCATTCCAATACCCAATTCTTTACTTACTGCTTGTAGTTGCATCCTAGCTTCTGCTGGCATATCAAACTCACCAGTTTGTTCGTTAAATGACACCATATTTTCTGTCATTTTACCAACTCGTTTAGCTAACTCTTCAGGCTTATTCCTTGCCTCATACATTACCTGAAATGGATCACCAAATGCTTCAGCAATATCTCCACCTAAAAGTTGTAGGTTTGCTGCGGCTTCGATAGCAGCTTCTGGTTGATAAAATTTGTCTGACATTTGAAGAATGTCACCCACATCTACCCTCATTTTAACCGCTTGCTTAGCCATATTAACCATACCTTTAACACCATTAGAAAAACTATATTGTTGCATAGTTTTCATGTTACTCTGTAAAGTTTTAATAACCTTATTTGAGTTTAACCCCATCTCTCTAGAACTACCTATAGCCTCATTAATGAACCCACTAGGACCAAAAACTTTTTCTGAACTTAAACCCATTAAATCAAATTGTTCGGCTAATTTAGCAGCTTCAGTTGTAGAAGTCCCTATACCAGCAGAATATTTTGCAATATTTTTAGCTTCATCATCCCCTAATATCCTTGCTCTACCAGTTTCATCCGCAAAAGAAGTGAAGATTTCATCTATATCCGTTAATTCAACACCTAACCTTAAGGCTTCTGCCACCGTCTTATTAAAATTCCCACTTAAATCTTTAGTCCTATTAGAAGATAAACCTATATTTTTAGATATTGATAAGTACTGGGTTGCTAATTCTTGACCTTTATTAAACCATGCACTAGTACTAGTCGCAAAATTTCTAGACTTCTCAGTCATATCTTTAAAAGTACTAACAATACTTTTATTCACCCCCAACATTCCAGTTAATGTAACTTGATTCTTCTCTAAATCCTGCAATTGCTCTTTTAATGAACCTGAAATAGAACCGTTAGCCTTAACAAGTTCATTAGCAGCTTTTATTTCTTTATTGATCATATCAATCTGATCTTGCCTTTTAGCAGAGTTACTTATTTTATCCAGCTCTGCAGTTAATTCCTTAACTTTGGCTATCTTTTGTTCCAGATCTTCGTCAGGTGTTCCCATAATAAAACATTTATTTTAAAGATTTTATTTCTATGATTGATTTATGTGTAATTACTTTTTCGTTAGTGGGAACTACTGTACCACTTCTTAATGCGGTATCATCAACATATATAATTTTAATAGTGGTACCTTGATATTTCTTACCAGGTTCAGGATCTTTTAAAGTTATTGAAAATAGAATATGATTTTCTTTCAACCAGTTTTCTTTTTTAGTTTCATAATTAAAATTAATAATTGTTTTACCGAACTTTTTATCCACACTATATACCTCAAAAACTTTATTACCCTCCAACTTCAATTCCTTTCCTTTATTTTTACCGTATTTTAATTTTAACTCAATAGGGTTAATAAATTTCACTCTTATAGATTCAAAAGGAGAGTCTTTAATTAAGTCTTCAATTAATTTTTTTTGTTTGTCCGCAATACTAATCAACATATCCCTTAATTCCTCTTCTTTTTCTTTATCTAAACCAATCTTGTCTTTAATGTCAGATATAGTATCATCAATATCAGATTCTTTTTTATCTGAGTCCTCCCATTTTTCCCAAGAATTAGAAAAATCGTCATCATCGTCATTAAACCCAGGTGTCAACGCTTTCCGTATTTTTCTTTTTAAGAACCATTGAAGGACTGGTTTAATAAACTGTATTTGCTCATTTAACAAACCACTTATAGTGACATTTATATCCTCAATGTCTTCATTAAGTTTATCTAATTTATTTAATAATTTCATAATTTATTGTTTTTTTACATTTTATCGAAATTAAATTTTATTTGGTTTACTTTATCCGCAAAAGATTTTAATGATGTAAACGACCCAAAAGAAGGAAATTCAAAAACATCGGTAGTAGAAATGTCAACAGAACTACTAATTTCTAATTTATCATCAAGAATGTTTGTACTCTCTTTATAAACTATTTCTGACACATTTTTAAAATCTATATTTATAGAATACTTTGCACCACATTTAAAGGTGTTATTAATATTAGAAAGGTTAAAAAAATAACTTTTTTTATCCTGCAACCAAATTTGACCTTCTATTGTTATCCAAGGATGAAAATCTCTAGTGTCGGAAGAAGGATCTTTCCATTTTTTAAAAATTACATTTACCCATTTTTTATATTTTTTACCATCACCATCTTTTCCTTCATCAATAAATTTCCAACCCACATCTTTTGGTCTATTTGTTGAGTATACTTTTGAACCCCAAATTGTCATGGGTTCAACCTCTACACAAGAAAACACTGAGTATGTTACACCACCATCAGATTTTGTGACGGCAACTGGGTCTGCGAATTTACCAGCCGCTTCTTGTTCCCCAACCAGTAACTTATATTGTCTTTCTGAAATAATACATTTCATAATTTATTTTATTAATAAATATGTAGATTTAATAAAAAAACTAATCTTTAGCCCTATAATCAGATAAAAATATTCTTCTAGAATATGTGGGCATAGACATTATATCTGTCCAAGAAAAATTACCCTGAGTCACTAATATAGATATTTCCTTATGAAGATAACTTAGATACTCAGAGTTCAGGCCAGAAAAAAGATCTGTTGAATTTAAGAAACGTACTAACGGACCCTCCCCCCTGAGTCCTTGCGGTTGTACTTAAATCTAAACCGGGTTCTATATCACTTATATATTTTTTTAAGGATCTGGTATCCATTATTTTTAAGTTTCGAAGTGTTTGTGAAATCTTTAATTTATCTTTTTCCCCATCTAAAGACATAATTTGTCTTTCCATTGTTAATAAAGATTTATTTGAGATATCACTGTTACTTCTTTTCATTTGTTGTTCATCTAAATCTTCGACTTCCTTTTCTTCCTTATTAGTTAAAAATTTAAACTTAATTTTTTTATTCGATTGTGGTAATATGTAGTCAAAACAACCGTCCCCATCTGGTGTAACCTCAAGTTTCTTTTGTTTTAATTCACTTAAATTAACAACCCCTTCTTCCCATTGATTAGTGTCATCATTAAAAACCATTTGGGTATATTCCTCCCCAAACCCAGTAACCCTTAAAAAAACCAATATGGCTAATCGATCACCTTCTATAAGTTCTGATGGGTCAAAACCTAAATCTTTAATTTTCCTTTCTAATAAAACTTCTACTACTCTATTATTGGCTATAATGTTTGGTGAAGTAAGAATACTTTCATCCATAGCGGTTAAGTATTCTACTTTAACACTACTCTTTTTATTTTTATATAATATACCTTGAGATGGTAATTCTATAATGTCATATGGTACCCTAAATTCTTCGGGTACATAGTTTGGTGACATCTGATTGTCTTTCTGATCTTCCATATTAAAACTTTTATAATAAATATAAAGTTTTAATAAATTTAGTAAATAATATTAGATATAATTAGTGCATACCTATTTCATTAGTACTACCTCCAAGATTAACTGCGTTCCCAGCAGCATTTTGTACATTATCAACCGCTCGATTGAAATCTTTAACGTTAATATCCCCATCATCGTTTACATCAAGAGTTTCGAAACCCGATTCAATAGTAGTTCTCGAAAATTCTTCCGCTTTTAGTTTGATAGTATCTATAATAGTTTGATCGTTAAACATGTAATCCCAAACCGCAGTAAGCATATTGGACGTAAGCTTATCCATATCTATTTTTGTTTTATTTTCTAACCACCAAATACTAAAATTCTCACATTCTAAGCTAAACCAAACAGTTTTACAAGTTTCAGAAACGCCACACCAATCTTTACCATCTTTTGTAATATGTAATTCCAGACCCATTTCCTCACCCCTTTTGACCATCTTCCAATCATCTCCATTTTTCGTCATATTTCGAATAGGGTATATTAAGTTATTCTCAACAATATATTGGGTATTATCAGTAATAATATCAAAACTTGGTAATAAATCACCCTCTTTCATACCCACATATTTATATTCTCCTGTTTTTCCTCCTATTGACCCTTCTGGGAATTCAACCACACCGATGTGTTTAATGATATCATGTTTCTCCAACAACCCCACTTTAGTCTCAGTCTTTTCATCCCCCTTTGCGGTTGCCACTTTTGCCATTTGCTCCCCTAAAATGTCATTTTTTAACTTATCACTCAAAAGTAGTGAGGACGATATATTATCCTGTTTCTGTTCCATACAATTGATACGATACCTAAAAGCATCCGCCTTAATATATGCGTTGCTTTCCAATAAATCGTTAATACCCTTCCCAACAAACGTCATCATCAACCTACTCACTATCCAATTTAAATAGGAAACTGGTAACCAAAAATATGACCCACCATACCCAACAGCGGCATAATTAACAATGACTCTCTTCACCGTTTTTCTCCAGTTGTTATATTCAGAATTTGCGATAGAAATTTTGGGGCTGTACCACGGGGATGTCCCTTTACCAAGGAGATAGTTATATGTTAAATCTTTCCAGTTATCCCTAATTACCAAATTAGGGTGTACCTGACCTTTGACATACCCCTGTTCTAACAGTTCCTTATCTAAGTCCGTAATAAGTGTTTCTGCTGAACCATCAGGTCTAACATAAAGGCTATCTAAATATTCTTTCTGATTAGTACTTAATCTTTTTTGAGTATTTATTAAGTTCGAAGTACCGTAACCTTCCTTCATCCATTTTTTTACATCGAAATCTACCCTAAATTTTCTAGAAAATGCATCAGCTAAATTTTTTCTTAACGAAAAGCTCGGGTTATTAAATATCATAGTTATATAATCCATACCCTTTCTACTATTAAACTTCCCTATTTTTGTGGCAAGCCACGAAGGGTTATAGATATCCACATTATCAGTAGACGTTAAAAACCTCATAGCGTTGTATTTATACTTTGCACCTGTAGTAAACTCCTCAGCTGCTTTTTTAACACTATCATCTAACTGTTCTTCACCACCCTTAGTTATGAATTTTTTCTTTTTTACTCTGGGAGATACACTCTGACTTACATCAATCAATTCATCCGTACCTTTGGGGTCCACAACTTTTTTGAGGTACGAATATTCTTTATCCCCATAGTAAGTTTTATCTATCTCAATTATATATGAATTAGGATCATTAACATCTTTTTTGAATTTTAAACCGTATGTGTTATTTACTTCCTCAACATAACCTTTAGGTATCGAAACTTGTATTACATCACTATCTTCAGTCACCCTCATGTCAAAATCACCAACTTTTCTCTTGGGATTGTTAACGTAGTCACTCTTTAATTTATTAATACCTCTAGCTAAATCAACCGTTTCACTATCATAAAAAACTTTACTACTATTTTTTAAAGTATTATCTAACTGAGTAACTAATCCGGGAACATCAGTAAGGTAGTCATAAAAATCGGGATGTATTTTTTTAATGTCCTCCATAGACTTTATTATTGATTCACCCGTTTCATCATTAAAAAAGTTTTTACTACCGTCACCAAAAATATAGTCATCCAACCTCTTTCCAGTACCACTATTCTTTATAACAGTTATAAAGTCATCGGACATAGGCAACCCTTGTTCTTTTAAATCCCTCAATATTATTTTATAAGATTCTAAATAATTCTCACCAACAAAAAATTCTCGAATTGCCTTTTCACTATTTAAACTACCTAAAAGAGCATCCAACTCTCTCTTACCTACGCTAGACATTAAATCCTCCATTCTTGGTATGTCGTTACCACTGCCGATTTTCTTCCCATTTTTAGTAAATGTGATTTCCCCATTCTTTCCTTTTTTAATGACAATAAAGTCTGAACTATTTGCACCTTTTCTGACCTTATACTTTATTTCCCCACCGTTTTTAATATTTTTCGAAACGCTCTTCCAAAACTTTTCAATAAATTCAGTTTTACCACCTTCTACCAATAAATGTCTATCTACCATATTACCATATAAAAGATTTTCACCCATTAATAATTTCATTCTACTTATTTCCTCATTTAAATTTTTACTTTTCATAATATTTTTTTTAATAAAAAATAACCCTTAATTAAAAAAGTCAATTTCTTCCCAATTAATTACATCATCAAACTGATCAAACAGTTCACCATTGGTATCTATCATACCGTCAAATTTTTTATCTAGTTCAGATTCTATTTTAACATTTTTACTACAATCATTTACCAAAACCCAAACATCACTACCATCTTTTTTATGGAACCAATAATCATCCCAACTAGAGTATTGATAATCTGACCCTAAACTATTAACCCTAATTCTTCTATAGTTATGAACTTCATCCTCTAAGTGTGTTATAATCTCTGGTGTCAACGTTATGTTTTTTTGGATTTTTTTATTAACTGAACAGTCTTTCACCCAATTGTAACTCTCAAAACCTTTTAATTCTTCAGGAAGTTCAAGTGTTTTAAGTTTTTCTTTAATTTTATTCTTTTTATCGATATCCATTAAAATAATCTCGTCCCTCCCCGAAAAGTTTTTAGGTAATTTATCCAATATAAATACAGTGGTATCCATTTCTTCAACGAAAGTGGTTATTACACCCTCCAAAATCTCTCTTCT
>Ga0233410_10000280_pt1 | contig 17523 bp, 8 predicted proteins | sample Na_anoxic_1_MG_FD_179869 | JGI IMG/M metagenome (GOLD analysis project Ga0233410, IMG submission 179869) | Seawater microbial communities from Saanich Inlet, British Columbia, Canada - Na_anoxic_1_MG | ecosystem: Environmental > Aquatic > Marine > Inlet | place: Canada: British Columbia...
GACCGATCCCGAACGCAAGCAAATGGTCGAGTGGATCACCAGCGAGCTTGATAAATTTGACGCTTCGAAACTCGAGGACAAAATGCGCTACCCCGACTACGGCAACTACGTAGATCACGACAAGCTCTTCAGCGGTAAAATCAAAGACAGCCCGTACACCCCATCGCGACGGTGGCTTGTAAGCCCGCAGATTTTCCATCAACGGGTCGCCGATGTTTTTAAACTTCCAGCAAAAGGGCGTCCGCGCAGCTTTTACGGCGTCACCAATCCCTTTATTTTGCCTGACCACGCCGGAGTTCGCTATTACGATCACGCCGCGCTGGATGGTGGTCACCTACTGATGATGCTGACCAATGCCGAATGGATCTCTAAAAAACAAATCAGAGCCGGCCGAGTCAAGAATGGCGAAATCAAAGCTGGCGACTTCGAAAACCGCAGCGATAAATGGCTGCCCGGTAGCACTCCAACAGCCTTTGAGGACATCATTTTGAAAAAATCAGAACCGACGGACAAGGAAATGATCGCCGCCATCCACGCCCAGTTTGACTGCGTTCTGCAGCGCCAGGCCAGCGACGCCGAACTCAAGCGGTACCTGCCATTGCTAGAATCAACCATCGAAATCGGTGGCAATACCGAAGGACTACGTCAGATGCTCATCAGCGTTCTTTTGGAATCCGAGTTCCTCTACCGTTACGAATTTGGTGCTGGCTCAGTAGATAGTCACGGCAGAAAAAAACTCTCCCCTCGTGAAGCGAGTTACGCCATTGCCTACGCAGTTTCCGACCGCGGCCCAGATGAAACATTGGTGAAAGCAGCGCAAGAAGGAAAGCTCACCACCAAGGCTGATTTCCAACGAGAAGTCACACGCCTACTCAACGACAAACAAGCATTCTTTGCCGAAGGCGCACCGACCCTCAGCGGCAAAAACCTCAGATCTCACAAGGTCAGCCACCCTAAGCTCAACCGGTTCTTCCGTGAATTCTTCGGCTACGCTAACAGCGTCAAAGTATTTAAAGACACTCCACGCAGTGGTGGATTTTACAGTAACGCCGGCAGGGGGAGCTCGGGAACCGCTGGTCGGGTCACCAATGAGGCCGACAGAATCGTCGACTACATCCTCAAAGAAGACAAAAACGTCTTCGAACAGCTCCTAACGACTGAGAAAAATTTTGTCTATCACCCACACAACAATGAAGCTGGCACAAAACTCGTCGATGGATGGCGCGAGGTCTACGAGACTCTGAAAGACACCAACTGGCGAGAGCAACCCTATGAAGTAGCCAAAAAGCATGAGGAACTCGTTTGGAAACACCTAAGAATTAAGCCAGCAAAAAAAACCAAAGGAGCCAGACGTCACGACGCTACCTTGGGCAGGTACATGGAATATTTCGAAAACACCTTTGGCAAAGGCAACACTCCCTTCACCGCCCTCCATTGGGCCCACGGATTTAACTTCCGCTATGCCGAGATCTACAGCCTCCCCCCCGCAGCCGGCACCCGCGGCGGATACAGTGACAAAGAAACATGGGATTACCCCGTCGTGCAGCCCTTTAAAATGCCCAACCGCAAAGGCATCCTGACCCACCCCGCTTGGCTGGTGGCAAACTCACAAAACTCTGCCACGGATCCAGTCCACCGTGGCAAATGGATCCGCGAGAAACTCTTGGCCGGTCGCGTCCCAGATGTACCAATCACCGTCGACGCCCAAATCCCCGAGGACCACCACAAAACCCTGCGCGAACGACTCGACTCGGTCACCACCAAAAAAGAATGCTGGAAATGCCACGAGCACATGAACCCACTGGGCTTACCATTCGAGGCATTTGATGACTTCGGCCGCTTCCGTACCGAAGAAGAACTCGAGCACCCAGATAACTTGCTCACCAGAGGTAATGGTAAAAACAACGCAAATACCTACAAAACCAAACCAGTCAATCCGCGTGGCCACCTCAAAGGCACCGGCAACCCAAAACTCGATGGCGATGTCAAAGACGCCTTCGACATGATCGAGCGCTTGGCAAAATCCGAGCGCGTCCGCCAATCAATCATCCGCCACGCATTCCGCTACTTCATGGGCCGCAACGAAACCCTAGCCGACTCCAAAACCCTCATCGATGCCGATAACGCCTACGTCAGCTCCGAAGGGAGCTTTCAGGCTGTCATTATTTCCCTGCTTACCTCAGATTCCTTTATCTACCGAAAATAACCCCACTTTTCCTTCCTAACCGAAGAGCTAACACTATGAAAACACGAAGAGATTTTATCAAAAACGCCATGCTCAGCACCAGCGCCCTAGCGCTAGGTCCGAACCTCTTTGCCAGCGCCCCCACCGGCAATGCTCCAAAGCGTTTCATCTTCATCCACAAGGGCAATGGCCTGTTTCCTAGTGCAATGGTCCCACCCACCTTCAGTAAGGGAGAAATGCAAAAAGAAAAGAGTAAGGAAGCCTTCGAAGCTAATCTCAAAAACCACGACCTTCCAGAGTGGATGAGCTCCCTCAACGAACACAAGGAGAACATGACCATCCTCCAGGGGCTCTCCGGAAAAATGTGCACCACCGGCCACCACACCTGGCAGTCATCGCTAGGCGTCTACAAAGCCAACGAGCGACTCAGCTCGATCAAATGGGCAACCGTCGATTTCGAACTTGCAAAACTCTTCCCTTCCCCCCTCGAGCACATCGAGCTCGCCTGCTTCCCTAGCGGCGGTGGCAATGCCCGCGGCAATATCAACGGCATCGAAAAGGGATTCTCAGCCCGCGGACCACAACAGCCAAACTACGCATTCGGCTCCCCGAAAGTCGCTATGCAAGAACTCTTCAAATCAGTCGCCAACAACAAGGACGCTCGCATCAAATACGAACTCGAACGCAAGGTCCTAGAGTTCGCCGCCAAAAATGAAGACGGCATCGCCAGACAGCTCGCCGGGCTGGAGCAATCGAAAATTCAAAACTACGCGGAATCCATCGAATCCATCCGCAAACGCAACACCAAAATCGACGGCATGGCAGATGTCATCCGCAAGCACGTCCCGAAGCTGGATGAAAAATACTTCGCCGACGAACTCTCTACTGTTGACCGCCAGATTGGCCACACGGAAATCCTCCTATCCACCCTCATTTCCGGTATGACCAATGTAGTCACTTTCACCGTGGACGAACTAGGGACTCTGTATACCGGTCTTGACGATATCGAAAAGGAAACTGTCAACCTGCACGACGTAGGACACGGAAAATCCGTCGGAACAGTCAAGGCTGTCGAGGTGCGGGAAAAAGTGCGCCGCCAGCACATGGGCCTAGTCGACACCATCGTCAAACGCCTCAAAGCCGTCCCAGAAGACGGTGGCACCATGTTCGACAACACCATGATTTTCTACTTCCCAGATAACGGCGAAACCCACCACAGTCACGGCACCGAGTGGCCCTTCATCGTCATGGCCGGCAACAACTGCAAACTCGACATCTCCGGAAAATACATCCGCCTCCCTAAATACGGAGACGAAGGCCACAAAACACTAGGAAACTGGTACACCACCGTCCTCAACGCCTATGGCAACTCGGTCCCCCACTACGGCGACTTCGACACCGGCCTAACCCAATACGGCATCAATCAATCCGGCAATATCCCACAGTTCCTCGGCTAGAGCTACACAGCGTGCTCCCATTTAAGAGGGTTTCTCGGCTCTCGCTGTAGCTTTCTGCGCTAACAGCGTAATTGGGGCCAGTGCCGTAATCAGAAAATTACTCAAACTTCACACAGGAGCGGGATTGAGTGCAGATGCATGACAGTCTGCGGACTGAGTTCGCCTCGCATCATAGCAAGCAAATTACTTCCTCATATAAACGAACAAACATGAATATAAGATTCGTCCTTCTACTTTCAGTTCTATCCCTGCTGCTGATTCCCCACCAAGTTACCTGGGCTGACACTGGCAAAAAACCGAATGTCATCTTCATCCTCGCCGACGATTTTGGCTATGGTGATATGAGTTGCTACGGCGCTACCCACTTCAAGACGCCGGCCTGTGACCGTCTCGCCGACCAGGGAATGCGTTTCACCGACGCCCACTCGCCCTCTGCCGTCTGCACCCCGACCCGCTATTCCATCCTGACCGGTCGATACAACTGGCGCAGTTGGCTCAAGAACTGGGTGCTTCAGGAACACCACCCAATACTCATCGATACCGATCGCCTGACCATGGGAAAGCTATTCCAACAGGCTGGCTACAGCACCGGATGCATCGGCAAGTGGCATCTGGGATGGGGCACGGAACTGGGAACCGACTTCAGCGGCGAGGTGAAACCTGGCCCGTTAGAGGTTGGCTTTGATTCATTCTACGGAGTTCCCTTCAGCCATAATAGCGGTAAATCCCATCAAGTGTTCATGCGCGACCGCCAGATCGTAAACCTCAAACCGGGCCTCAAATACAACAGCAAAGAGGCGATGAAGAACACCGTTCGCAAACTAGAAAACACAGCCATTGATCTATCCAATGAGGCCGTTGCGTTTATTGATAAAAACAAAGACAAGCCTTTCTTCCTCTATTACCCCACCACCAACATCCATTTTCCGCTCACTCCTAACAGCCGATTCAAAGGCACCACAAAGGCCGGGATCTATGGCGAGTTCGTGGTCGAGTTCGACTGGGCTGTGCAACAGGTCGTCGAGGCTCTCGAACGTAACGGCATCAGCGGCAATACCATCGTCGTAGTCACCAGCGACAACGGCGCGCGCCCTCCCGGAAAACTCAAAGACCTAGAGGCATTTAACAACCACCCGTGTAACGGTCCATGGCGCGGCACCAAGCGCCATATCCATGAAGCGGGCCACCGCATCCCGCTGATCGTACGCTGGCCAGGGAAAGTCAAAGCGGGTACACTCTCGGATGAAACCGTCTGCCTGACCGATTTTTTTACCACCTTTGCCAAAATATTAAATCAACCGGTCCCGAACAATGCCGGTGAAGACAGCTACGATCTAACTAACCTGCTCACGGGGAATCCTCACAAGCACCCGCTGCGCGAAGCTACCATCCACCACTCAGTCTCCGGCCAGTTTGCCATCCGCCAAGGCGACTGGAAACTCATCGAGGGCAGCAGCAACGGCGATTACCCGAAAAATGACGAAGGTAAAATCGATGTAAAAACCTGGAACCCGGAACGTGATCCCACCACCGGAAAATGGACCAAGCTCGATTACTTCCAGCTGAAACCCGACGGGAAGTTCCAACTCTACAACCTGAAATCAGACCCTAAAGAGCAAAAAAACCTCAGCGCAAAACACCCCGAAAAAGTCCGCCAATTGCTCAATCTCCTCAATAGCTACCGCAGCAACCAACGGTCGGCTCCGATAGTTGGTAAATGAATGGGTCTCTTGCCAGTAAGGACCTGCCCGCCACATCGATCTCTCAACCACCTCACTCAAAAAGTAATTTCCTAACAACATGAAGAGCGTATTTCTACTATTTTGCCTCGCGGCAAGTCACTTCTGCAGCGCTTCGCTGTCTTCTGCTGCTGAACTTTCAGAAGAGATGTTAGAGCCCGGCGATAGGATGTTATTAAAGAGCGTTCCAGGAAAACACCAACTCTACCACCTCTGGCCTGGAGATGGACGCAGAAATGACGACCCCCTCAAGGAGTTAGAGGAAACGTTCGATAGACGCATCAGAAATGTCGTCCGCCCCAGCCTGATGGTGATGAAACCCGATCAGCCTAACGGCAAGGCTGTTCTTGTCTTCCCTGGCGGCGGATACGGACATCTTGCAGCAAAGAAAGAGGGCAGTCTCGTTGGCCAATGGCTGAACCGACAAGGGATCACCGCTTTTATAGTCAAGTATCGCGTTCCTAAACGAAAGGGCGTCAATGCCCCACTACAGGATGCACAAAGGGCGATTCGCTTTGTCCGCGGCAATGCGAAACAATTCGGAATCAACCCCGAGAAAGTGGGCGTCATGGGATTCTCCGCTGGCGGGCACCTCTGTGCGACGACCCTTCAGCAGTTTGATGCTGCCAGCTATACTCCGTCCGATGACTTGGACAAATTTGACTGCAAACCTAACTTCTGCATCATGATCTACCCCGCCTATCTCGATAAGAGTGAGCCGAAGGTCAAGGACCCAAACATTCCTCTCTATATCGCGATCTCCAAGAAAGACGGATTCATTGACGGCGTTGAGACATACGTCTCCATTTTGAAAAAAGCCAAGGTCGACTATGATTACCATGTCTACCCCAGTGGTGGTCACGGTACCGGACTTGGTGGCTTCCCATGGATAGAGACCTGCGAAAAATGGCTCAACTCAAAAGTTAAATAGAATCCACAACGAATAACTGTACTCCAAATCTCCATGAAAAAAATCATTCTCTGCGCCCTCCCCCTCCTACTCCCCACCCATACCTGGGCCCAACACGACCCAGGGCGGAATGCAACGCGCCTGCTGGCCAACGGGAAAACCGATGCCGCTATCCAGTTGGTTGCTAAACCTCCCCGGAAAATGAACAGCCCGATCAGTGAGGCCGAACAACAATTTGTACTCACTATGGCCGCGTGCATACAGGGGGACGCCGATGTGGCTTTCAAATACGCCCAACAAGCAGTTGCCAATGGACTTCCTCTCGAACGACTCCAAGCCGGCCCCCGTGATACTCTGGCGCCACTCTTCGCCAATAAAGCATTTAAAACCTGGCTGGAATCACGCAAAAAACCACTACTTCACGGCCCGCTACTCAGCTCGGTGACCGATTCCTCCGCTAGCTTCTGGCTGCGCACTTCCAAGGAAGCAGACGTCCGAGTCATCGTCCACGCGCTCGCCAAAGGTGTCCCAATCGGAAAGCCATTATCTGGAAAAACCCGCACCTCTTCCAGTGAAGATTACACCGCAACAGTCAGAATTTCAGGGCTAAAGCCAATGACTCAATACCGCTATGAGGTTAGCGTCGATGGACAAAAAGCTGGCAAGCCCACTGATTTCCAAACCTTCCCTCAGAAAGACTCAGCCAGTCGCTTTAGTATTGCCTTCGGTGGCGGCTCCGGATTTACCCCGCAATACGAACGGATGTGGACGACCATCCATAGCCGCAAGCCTGACGCGCTATTGCTGCTCGGCGACAACGTCTACATCGACGACCCCACCCATCCTCTGACCCAACGTTATTGTTATTACCGCCGGCAGAGCCAACCGGAATGGCAAGGGCTTGTGGCAACCACCAGCGTGTTTACTATTTATGACGACCACGACTTCGGCATCAACGACTGTGAACCTGGTCCCGATATTGATACCCCTGCGTGGAAACGTCCTGTGTGGGAGGTCTTCCGCCAAAACTGGAACAACCCGGCATACGGCGGCGGCTCTAAACAACCTGGATGCTGGTACGATTTTCACATCGGCGACGTCCATTTCATCATGCTCGACGGTCGTTACTACCGCGACCTAGCTGGAGGCTCAATGCTTGGGCCCGTGCAGAAAAAGTGGTTACTCGAGTCGCTACAGTCATCCAAAGGGAAATTCAAGGTGTTGGTCTCCCCCGTCCCATGGTCGCCAGGGGTAAAACCAGGAAGCAAAGACACCTGGGATGGCTTCCCCGATGAAAGAGAGGAAATCTTCTCCTTTATCGAAAACCAGAAGATAGATGGTGTCATCCTCATGGCTGCCGACCGCCACAGATCCGACCTCCGTAAAATCAAACGACCTAACGGGTACGACCTCTACGAGGTAATGAGCTCCAAACTCACCAACGTCCATACCCACGGGCTTATGGAAAATGCCAAGGGGTCCGAGTGGGTCATGGGATTCAACAAAAAATGCTCGTTCGGCATGATGGATTTCGACACCACACAGAAAGACCCTCAGGTGAAATTTAGTATCATCGATATCGATAATCAAGAAATCGATTCACGCACATTGAAACTAAACCAACTTATGTCACGTAACCAAACGAAGAATAAGTAAATCGAGGTTTTGTAACTACAAAGACCCAGTAAGAAAAGGGAGCGTGAGTGTCCCCAATAAAAAGCAATTCCCAATCCAAAAGAAACATGAACAAACTGACCGCCTTGTGCTCGCTTATCGTTGCACCACTAATGACATGGAACCCCGCTGCCGCGAAGGAAGCTGAGAAACGACCTAACGTACTTCTCATTGCTGTGGATGACCTGAATGATTGGATTGGCTGCATGGGCGGACACCCACAGGCAAAGACACCGAACATGGATCGCCTTGCTGCACGTGGCGTCCTATTTACCAATGCCCATTGCCAATCGCCGGTCTGTAACCCTTCACGCGCCAGCATGATGACCTCGCTCTACCCGAGCACTTCCGGGATTTATTTCTTGAACCCGGATCTTGAGCAATCACCGGTCTCGCAGAAAAACACGCTATTGCCCCTAAGGTTTCAACAAGATGGATATTACGTCACGGGAGCCGGCAAACTCTTTCACGGTCAACAGAACAAAAAATATCTTCCTAACTATGGTGGCTCGTTTGGTGGATTCGGCCCACTGCCGAAAAAGAAGCTCACCTCTTATCCTGGTCATCCGTTGTGGGACTGGGGCGTTTTCCCCGAGCGCGACGACCAGATGCCGGACCACAAAATTGCCGCATGGGGAGTTGCTGAATTACAAAAAAAGCACGACAAACCACTATTTCTTGCCACCGGATTCTACCGCCCTCACGTGCCTCAGTTCGCCCCTCAAAAATGGTTTGACCTCTACCCAATGGAAACCCTCCAACTCCCCAAGGTTGCGAGTGATGACCTCGAAGGAATCCCACAATACGGTATCAACCTCACCCGGCTCAAACACGTCTCCCCCACCTTCGAATGGGTGCAGGAAAACAAGCAATGGAAACCGCTGGTGCAGTCCTACCTCGCCTGCGTCAGCTTCGTCGACCACCAGGTCGGCAAGGTTCTAGACGCACTTGACGCAAGTCCTAACAAAGACAACACCTACATCGTACTCTACACCGACCACGGATTCCACCTCGGAGAGAAAGAGCGATTCGCTAAACGCAGTCTCTGGCGCGACGGCACACGGACGCCGATGATTATTGTTGGCCCAGGAATAGCCAAAGGGAAAAAGTGCAGCAAACCCGCCCAACTGCTCGACATCTACCCGACCTTGCTCGAACTATCTGGCCTCACGCCCGACCCCAAACTCGAGGGCAACTCACTGGCCCCCCTACTGAAAAACCCCGAGGCCGACTGGCCGCACTTTGCTCGGACCAGCTTCGGCCCAGGCAACTACTCGATCGTGTCAGAACGTTTCAGACTCATCCAATACAACGACGGCTCAGAAGAATTCTACGACCTCAACAAAGACGAGCACGAATGGAATAATGTTGTCAAAAATCCTGAATACGCAGAGGCCGTCAAACAACACCGACTCCAGATCCCGCAAGATCGCCACCCGATACTCGGAAAAAGATCGACCGGTCACCAATCCTATTCAGCATCCGAGGCGCTGAAATAATAATCGTCGTAATGAAACAGATCTTACTTCTTATCCTCCTAGCCTGTTGCGCCCAAGCTGCCGAAAAGAACATCATCTTTTTTATCACCGATGACCAAAGCCCTACACTGGGTTGCTATGGCGATAAAATTGCCGTCACACCCGCGATCGACTCGCTTGCCGCAGATGGAACAGTATTTCTGAACGCCTATGCCACAACCGCCAGCTGTGCCGCCAGCCGTTCGGTTGTTATGTCGGGAGTTCACAACCATAAAAATGGCATGTATGGGCACTCCCATCATTTTCATAAATTCTCGTCATTTCACGACGTTGTTAGCCTCTCGCTGCCAAGAGTGTTAGCTAACGAAAACTACAGGACTGCCCAAATTGGCAAATACCACGTCGCTCCGGAAGAGGTCTACCAATTCCAAACCTACCTAAAAGGCAATGCACGCAACGCTCTGCAAATGGCCAATAAATGTGAATCGTTCATCAAAGAAAAAAGCGACAAACCATTCTTCCTCTACTTTGCGACCGAAGATCCACACAGAGGCGGAGGCAAAAACGAAAACTTCGAGGGCAAACTCAAACCAGATCTTTTTGGCAACAAACCAAACAAAACATCACACACCGGCGTCAAAGAAGTCTTCTATAAACCTGAAGACGTCATTGTCCCGCCATTTCTACCAGACACTAAAGAATCGCGCTCAGAATTGTCCGAGTACTACCAATCAGTTTCCAGAATCGATACAGGACTTGCACGACTCGTCCAGATCCTCAAAGAAGCTGGAATCTATGACAAAACCCTCATCGTCTTTACTGCTGATCACGGCATGGCTTTTGCCGGCGGTAAAACAACAGTATTCGAAGGCGGTCTAAAAGTTCCTTTCATTGTTAGAAACCCCTATGAGAAAAATCGCGGTGTTGTCTCCAAAGCTCTTCTCTCACATGTCGACATCACTCCTTCACTACTCGATTTCGCCGGCGGATTAGACACCAAAATCAATGGTCCAAAAAAATGGGTCAACCCGAAAGACTATTGGAAAGGCAAAGAATATGCCGCAAAAGAAAATAGAAATGGCCGCAAAAAATTCCGCAGCTACCAAGGTAAATCTTGGCTCCCGGTACTAGGCAACAAAGACGCCGAGCACCACACTGCCGTCCACGGGTCACACACCTTCCATGAGATTCAGATGTACTACCCGATGCGCTCACTGCACGATAAGAAATATAAAATCATCTGGAATATTGCCCATCAACTTCCCTACCCATTCGCTTCAGATCTTTGGGCATCGTCGACCTGGCAAGCGCAGTTAGCCAAAGGAAAAGACGCCATGTATGGACTCAAAACCGTTGATCAATACGTCAATCGCCCAGCATTTGAATTATACGACATGGTCAAAGATCCTGATGAAGCCAAGAACCTCGCAGGAAGCCCTGAATACACAGCAGTTCTCAAAGAATACCAAGCGAAACTAAAAGCATTCCAAAAAGAAATGGAAGACCCTTGGATCATGAAGTGGTCCTACGAATAACTCACCAATTCGCCTTTTATGTGACTACGAGTGGTCATTCGTGCAAATAGGGCGAAGGGGATGGCTTATTTCGCTATCGGCGAATCTAATACAAGCCTAGGGAAGAAGCGCCGCGCATTCCCTAGGTTACCTGTAAAGAAGCACATGTTGGCTGAAGGCCAACTTCATCTATCCATGAACTTTATCTCAACATGATTCTGACCTCCTAAAAAAAATCTACCGCGCACATTTAGGGCGTGTGAGTCGGTCACTGGGGTGATAGCAATTGTGCAGAATGAATTGCCAATCACTCCGCCGCTTTCTATCAGCCCTAGCTTCTGCTGCCCTGCTCCTTGTGTGCTCCCCCAGTACCTTAGTCGCTGAACCCGACAAACCTGCCAAGCTGTCTGAGCCTCTCTTGTTTTCTTTCGCCCAGATGTGCGACACACAACTCGGCATGGGTGGCTATGAACACGACGTGAAAACCTTTGGGCTTGCCGTCGACCAAATCAATAGGATGAAACCCGATTTCGTCGTCATCTGTGGCGACCTCGTCGGTAAGGCCAACGAAAAATCATGGGCCGACTTCAAACGCATCAAAGCCGGATTCAAAATCCCCTGCCACTGCGCCGCGGGCAACCACGACGTCGGCAACAAACCAACCGCCGAATCCCTGCGCCTCTATCGCGAAACAATAGGCAAGGACTACTACACCATCGAACACAAGGGATACACCTTCGTAATCGCCAACACCCAACTCTGGAAGGCGCCGTTAGCAGGCGAGTCGGAAAAGCACGATGCCTGGTTCAAATCCACCCTCGTTGAAGCCAAGAAAAAGGCTAGCCCAGTCGTGGTCGTCGTCCACTACCCGCTCTTTCTTAAGACTCCAGACGAAAAAGAAAATTACTACAACATCGCGCCCGAAAAACGGATGGAACTCCTGAAGCTCTGCGAAGAAAATGGCGTGGTGGCCTTCCTCGCCGGACACACCCACAAGTTAATAATCAACCAATACAAAGGAATTCAGCTCGTCAATGGCGAAACAACCAGCAAAAACTTCGACAAGCGCCCGATGGGGTTTCGATGGTGGGATGTGGCTCCAAAGGGCAAAATGGTCCACCGCTTTGTCGAGCTCGAAGGAATGGATAAATAGCGCAACTCTGCCACCTATGACGCCCACTTCATACAAATCCATAGCAAACTGAGCTCACCACACACATTCCCACCACAGCATTTTTGCCTCGCTCTAACGCTTGACCTAAACCTCAAATCATCTAATAAACCCACCATGAAACACATCATTACCAGAGCAGCCACAGCGGCCGTCCTGATTTGCTCGACCCTAACAATTCAAGCAGCAGCCCCCAAGCCATCTGCTGAAGGGCCTCGCGCGCTCTCTATCGAACTAGGCACCCCCTTCCGCGACCACGCCGTACTCCAGCGCGGCATGGCCGTTCCCGTCTGGGGATGGAGCAAGCCGGGCACCACGGTCACCGTCGAGTTCGCAGGTCAAAAGGTTTCCGCCACCGCCGGCAAGGACGGCAAGTGGATGGCTCAACTCAAAGACCTCAAAGCCAGCTTCAAACCAGCCGAGCTCGTCATCAGCGAGCAAGGCGGCAAAAAGGAAACACTCACCGACATCCTCGTCGGTGAAGTCTGGTTGGCTTCCGGCCAGTCAAACATGCAGTGGATTGTTGGCAAAAGTAATGTCGGCACGCTAGCGAAACAATTCACAGCTGAAACCGAGGGAAAAGTTACTCCCATCCGTGAGTTTCAGGTCACTTCGGTGACTGCCCAGCTGTTTCCCATCAAGAAAGCGACTGGCTCCTGGAACAATGGCGACTACCACAACTACAGCGCCGTTTCCTTTGCTTTTGCTCACAAAATCCACAAGGAACTCAACGTGCCAGTCGGCATCCTTAACTGCTCATGGAGCTCAACCCAGATCGAAGCCTGGGTGCCGCGCGAAGGCTGGGCGACCGCCAAGGATGAGCACAGCAAGGCGATCCACCAAAAGTGCCTGATCACCGACCCATCCACCCCAGAACACAAAAAAGCCTGGTCCACATTTTACAAATCTCTCAATGACCAAGTCGCGCAGAGCGAGATCCTCATCAAAAAAGAAGGCAAAGCCAAACCAATTAGCGCAGACGTTCCCGGCAACATGAGCAGCAACCGTGATGCCTCCTGGCTCTTCAACGGCCGCATGAGCCCAGTCGTCCCCTACGCTATCCGCGGTGCCATCTGGAACCAAGGTTGGCACAACCGGGGCGCAGGGCTTCCATACTACAACAACCTGCACAGCCTGACCCGCGGCTGGCGCATTGTCTGGAACAAGCCTGAACTCCCAGTCTACTTCCACCAGTTCTACTGTCCGGACAAGACAGACAAACCAGCCATAAACACCACCTCCGAAATGCGTCTTGGCACCGCAATGGCGCGTGACATTCCTCACTCTGGAATGGCCAGCCAGATCGATATTGGCGGTGCCATCCACTACCGCGCAAAGACTGTCCCCGGCCAGCGCCTTGCTCTCCACGCACTCAAAAATCAGTACGGTAAAAAAGTTGTTACCGACGGCCCGATCTTCAAATCCTACAAGGTCGAAGGCGACAAAGTTGTCGTCACCTTCGACTCAGCCGACGGTGGCCTAGTGGTTGCCGACACCGCATTCAACCGATCAAATGAAGACGGAGCCACCGGATTCGCAAACCCAAAAGCAATCGAAAATGGCGAAGCTAAAGTCAAACTCTTCTGGCTCGCTGGTGAAGACCGCGTCTGGCACCGTGCATCCTTCAAAATCAACGGCAATCAAGTCGTCGTCCACTCTGACGCCGTCAAGAAACCCCGTGGCATTTCCTACGGATCGGGTGGTATCGGTTTCCAGCCCTGCCTCTACAACAAGGCGATGCTGCCGATGACTCCATTCATCCAGTACGACAACAAGATGGTCACCACCAAGAACTGGCCAGACAAGGAACTCAAAATCGTCGACAAAGACGCAGATCCAAACGCCGCCAAACCCACTCCAAAAGGCAAAGTCTACGAATTCCGCAAGATGCCCCTGCTGAGCACCCAGTTCCGCGACAACGCTGTCCTCCAAGCTGACAAGCCAGTCACCATCTGGGGGGCAACCCGGAGTTTCGGTGAATGGCAGGCTGAAGATGAAGAAGGCGACTGCAAGGTCCACTTCGAATTTGGCGACATCAAGAAAACCATCGCCGTGACACCCGAGATGGACGAGTGGCAGGTCACCCTGCCCGTAATGAAGGCCGGGCCGAAACCTCACACTCTAAAGGTAAGCTTCACCGTCGACGGCGAAAAAGTACACGAGCGCATCGTCACCGGCATAGTCTTCGGCGACGTCTGGTATGTCGCGGCCCCATCTGGAAAATTCAAGATTCCACAGGTGAAACCGTCCGGCCAGATTGTCCGCATGATCGAGAACCAATCCAAGCGTGACGGCAAAAACGGCCTCAGCCGATTCAGCGTCTGCACATCCAGAGCCCCAAGAGTCATGGAAGCCAATGGCAAATGGAGCAACCGCTACGCCTCCTACTGGAAAGATGCCACCGGCCTAGCTGCCGCACTAGGTCACCAAATCTCAGCCAAATCTGGCCGACCTACTGGTATCATCTTCATGCAAACCAAGAAGGATCCTGAACTTAAAAAATGGATCTCTCCTGACTTCCTTAAGGAAACTCCAAGCCTAATGGAAGACTACAAAACAGTCGGTAGCGTGTATTTAGACAATCCATACTACCTCGCCAATGTTAGACGCTACATCGCTGAGTGGAAGTCCTACTGGGCTGAATCAGTTCCACCCTTGATCGAAACCAAATCAGCCCCAGCTGGCAGCGCTTGGGGACAGTTTCCCTCGCCGAATCCGCAAGTTGGCGATAGCAAGGCTACTTGGACTTACGGAGTATACGTGCACAACTTCGCACCTACCGCCCTCAGCGGTGTGATATTCCTCTCCAGTGAGCCATTGATTGCAGCCGATCAAGGTGCAAACTTCGGCCCGGAGATGTCCGTCTTAGCAAACTGCTTCAAAGCCAAACTCGGAGCCAGCGATGTGCCATTCATCTACACGGTCCCAGCCAAATCACTCGCCCCCAAGGTCAACCAAACCAAAGGCATCAAAGGCAACAGCCAAGCCGTGGAGCTGAGCGACTGGTCGGATCTCAGCGGCGTTTTTGAAGCCGTGACTAAATAGAAATTCAAAATGAAATTAACTCTATTCTATTAAGATGAAAAAATTAGCATTCAAACGGGCGCTGATGCTCGGTGTCACACTTGTTAGTGGTTCAGCGATGGCCGCCGACGTGCCTGCGCTCCTGCCTCAGCCAGATAACACACCGCCAACCGATGGCAAAGTCAAAGTCTACATCCTCGCTGGTCAATCCAACATGGTGGGATTCGGCACCCTCCAAGGGGCCCGTCCCGTCTATCCAAGCATCTTCCTCTCGGCTGATCCGGGTGTGAAGGTCGGCCGCATGCCTGTCGGTCCATCCGCCCTCCTCAGGCACGGAGTCTATCAGACTTCCGAAAACGAGGCGACGAAAGGCGCCAAAGTCTCCATCTACAATGGTGCCTACAATCCGGACACCGACTACGCAGCCATGAAACCAGCCAAGCAGTCCACCGTCGCCCTAGGTACGGTGGCCGCCAAGCTGCCAAGCATCGATGGCCCTCACACGCTGGTGGCGAAGGCCTTCATCGATGTGCCCATGAGCGGAACCCACGAAATCCACCCAGGGTTCGAAGACAGCACCTATGCCGTCGTTTCCCTAGAAGGCAAGGAAGTCTACCGCAAGGACGTGGGCAAGGACGCGGTAGTCACACCTGTTGCTCTTGAGCAAGGAAAACGCTACCCTATCACGATCACATACATGAAGGGGGGATCCGCCGCCTTATGGCTCAAACATATCGATCTCAAGGGCAAGGGTGACCTCACCACGCTCAACAAAGAGGGGAAATACAGCTGGTTTGCCGATAAAGATGGCAAGTGGACCGTCCGCAATGATGTCACCTACTGGGAGACGCGTATCTCAGGTGGTAAAGGCGGCCCGCTAACTACCACATCCAACGGCAAGTTCATCGGCCCCGAAGTTCCCTTCGGTTATGTCATGGGCACCTATCACGACGAACCAGTCCTGTTGATCGAGTCGTCCATGGGCAACCGCGCACTGAGTTTCGACTTCCGTCCGCCGTCCAGTCCAAAGACCGAGGAGGATAAAGCAAACAAATACTGCGGCTTCGAATACAACGCCCTGGTCAAGGGCGTGCACGAAACCCTCAAAAACATCGATAAAATTGTCCCTAACTACAAAGGGCAGGGATACGAAATCGCCGGCTTTGCCTGGTTCCAGGGGCACAAAGATAAAAATGTGCCCAAGGCAGACTACGAAAAACACCTCGTCAACCTGATCCAGGATCTGCGCAAGGAGTTCAAGGCTCCAGAAATGCGCGCCGTGGTCGCCACGGTTGGCTTTGGCGGCATGAAAATGGAGCCCGGTCACTTCATGACCTGGGAAGCCCAGATGGCTGTCGATGACCCGAAACAACATCCCGAATTCGAAGGCAATGTGGCCAGCATCGATACCCGCCCATTCTGGCGCTCCAGAGCAGAATCTCCCACCGGTACAGGTTACCACTACAATCACAATGCGGAAACCTATGCGCTAACGGGTGATGCTCTCGGGCGCGCCATGGTGGAACTGCACGGCGGTAAGGCGGAGAAACAACCGTCGCAGACTAAAACCAAACTCTCCCCGGATGTCGAAACCGTATTTTCGGATGCCGTTACCGGCAAATTCAACAAACGAGGCCCACACTACGCCCCCGAGTATTATCGGGAAATGGGGCAGGCTCTCAAGCCGATCATCCTTGAGGAAATGGTCCCCGCGTTTCTCGACACCGCCTTTGGTGAGAAAAGCCGTGGCGCACTCAAGGGAATTGTGACTGGTGAAAAGCCAAAGAAAACGCCAGCCGATATCCGCAGTGAACTCGACACCCTGATGGAATACTACGACATGGCTGGCGTTGCCGGCTACCAGTGGAAACCATTCGGCCCGGATATGCGCAAAGCCGCCTGGTCGTATTACAGTTTTGATCCACCGGAGAAACAAGCACCCGAAAAGAGCGATCGCTACCGCAAAATCACTTTCCCGAAAGGGATGGAAAACTGGTCCGCCGCTGACTTCGACCCCACCAAGGCCGGCTGGAAAAGCGGTAATGCTCCCTTCGGACAGATGGGCGGCAAACTCGACCGCTGCCGTAATCATTGTAGCGGAACCCACTGCGGCTGCAGCGAAATACCTACAACTCTCTGGGAAAAGGAAGTGCTCCTCATGCGCCAGACATTTGACATCCCAGCGACAAAACCCGGACACGCCTATCGGCTAGTTCTCGGCGGCGCAGGCTGCGACCGCTCTGGCGAGGGATTTGCCATCTACGTCAACGGCAAGCAACTCACCCAGGTCAACGGCGGATTTTTCCGTCACACCGGCATCCGCGGCGCCTATGTCTACGATGACATCCTACCCGAGTTCAAAGGAGGCAAA
>Ga0233410_10000281_pt1 | contig 17502 bp, 24 predicted proteins | sample Na_anoxic_1_MG_FD_179869 | JGI IMG/M metagenome (GOLD analysis project Ga0233410, IMG submission 179869) | Seawater microbial communities from Saanich Inlet, British Columbia, Canada - Na_anoxic_1_MG | ecosystem: Environmental > Aquatic > Marine > Inlet | place: Canada: British Columbia...
GGAAAGGAACTGGGATACGATGATGCAACTGCCATTGCAGTTTATCTCGGTCGCCTGGAAGATGAGTACGCAATCTTTGGGGCACGGGAGTGTGCAGGAGCGCACCCCGACTTCGCCAACACCAAAGAGTTCAGCGAGCTGAGCGTAAAGCACGCTGATCTTAAGTGCTTCCGCAAGGAATAGGTGAGGGGCATCCGGGGAAACCCGGGTGCCAAACCACAACCCAGGATATAAGTCCTGGCAAAGGGAGAATCCAAATGGAAGTTGAACTGACAAGCGAGATCCTGAGGGCTGCTGAATTTGCCTTCAAGAAAGCAAGGGTCAAGGCCCTGAATGAGCAACCGTTCTATGGCACTATCGGGATGGGATTGCACGCGAACGTATGCGAATCCCATCGAGGTCATCAAGTCGATACCTGCGCTACCGATGGGCTTTCCGTTTTCGTCAACCCAAAATATTTTCTGGGTAAGGGTGAGCGGGAGAGGTTCATCATCATCCTCCACGAGATCGGCCATGTCGCACTCGGACACAATCTCCGGCGGGGAAATCGAGATCATGAACTCTGGAACGTAGCGTGCGACCACGCGATTAATCTCGCGCTGAAGGAGGCAGGGTACATCCTGGAAGATTGGCTATGCGATGCCAAGTATAAGGGGTGGAGTGCCGAGCGGATCTACTCTGACCTCGTGAAGACTCAACCCGAGCCGGAGCCTGGGGATATTGTTGATGACCTGGGTGGTGGCAAGCCGGAGGGTGATGAGCCTGGAGATCAGGCCGGGTCCCCAGTCGAGGGAGAAGACCCCCCGGATTCCTCAGGCTCAGGTCAGGCCGATGATCCCGAGCCCAGCGGTCACCGGGGTGAGGTCTGGGATCAAACGGATGCTGATGGAAACGAACTGGACGATGCAGGCAAGGAAGAGGCTAGGCGCGAGCACGCCGACAACGTCTGGAAGGCGAAGGAAGCATCGGGTGGCGTGGGCACTTCGCCCTCGCTGGACCGGGAGGTTGGGGAGATCGTAGCCCCGAGTGCCGACTGGGAATCTCTGCTTTCAGAGTACTGGAACTCCGGTGGCGGAACTCCGGTCAGCACAACGTGGACTCGCTTCGATAGGCGGGCCATGGTTTGCGGGCTATGGGAACCTGCCAATGTCAACTCTGGAATCAACTGGGCGGTGCTTGGATTCGATGTCTCCTACTCAATCAACCGGGAAGAGACTGATGCATTCGTTGCACTCATCAACTCCCTGAGGGATTCGGTTCAGGCGGATCGGATCACAGTGGTGCCATTCAACTCCTATGTAAAGGAAGAGAACATCATCGAGATTGATCCCGGAGAGGATGTACCGTCACGGTTTCGAGTCGGGGGTGGCACTAGGTTCTCACCAGTTTTTAACTGGGTGAATCGCCAGGAAGAAAACCCGGACTTCGTCATCATGTTCACCGATATGGGTTCACGCGATTTCCCTGAGGAGCCGGACTACCCGGTACTCTGGGCATCATCCGTACCGATACGCGCTGGCATCGACGATCCCCCGTTCGGTGAGTACATCGAGATCCAGTTCCAGTAGTGGGGGGAAGCGGCCCGGCGCATCCGGGATAGCTGATGGATGTTCGCGGGGGGTCAAGCCATCAAGTGATAACAATCCCCGCAAGGAGAATCCGACATGGAGCAACTATGTGAGAAGCACCAGACTCCCAAGACCTGGATGAAGGACAAGCACAACAAGTCCGGTGGGAGGTGGAGGTGCCGTACCTGCCAGAATAACAGGAACGTGAAGCACCGGGAGGAGAACGGGGAGGACTTGCTTGAGAAGGCTCGCATCAGGCGCAAGGAATACCGTGAGGTCAACAGGGAAAAGGTGCTGGCCTACAACCGTGAGTACTGCAAGCAATACCGGGTTAAGAAGTCAGCCGAGATCAAGGCGGTCAGGGACGCCCGCCGCAAGGCAGACCCGGACAGGCGGAAGGAAGAGAGGGCAGCCAGAAGGGCAGCCGAGCGCGAGTCCCTCTGCCCGTCGTGCAAGGGGGCAGGGTACGCGGATGCTGCTTCAGGCGAGTGCTATGTGTGCGGGGTGAATCCGGCAACCCAGACTGACCATGTCTTGCCCCTGGCCAATGGTGGTGGGCACTGCAAGTCCAACTTCAAGGGGATTTGCGGGGACTGCAACGCGAGCAAGGGAGCAAGGGTCTGGCCTGGATGTTCCGGGTGGGATGAGTTTGTTTCAGAGAGGAGACTCCCGGACTGATCTTCCGGGTATTCCAGTGGCACTGGTTGAGGGGCGGGTGATTCCGCCCAACAAAGCCCCACGCTGTGGATTCAGCCGGACCCGGGGTGGGTTCGTCAGGAGTGTGCGAGATAATGCGGTGGGCCGGGTTCCCGGCTCGCGGGTGGAGGCGAAAGCCTGAGAATCCCCACACTCTACCACCTCAACCAAGTAAATATATTACATAGGAGAATGATATGAAAAAGGAGGATAGATCCCATGACTATGATGCTGCATTTCGTCTGTTTGAAGATCTCAAAGGACGCGGGATGCTAATAAGACCGGGAGAACTATCGAAGGGAGACCGATACAGGCTGGAGATTGATGAGAAGTGGAGGGTGGTATCCGAGGTCATCGGACCCATGGCAGCCAGTCAAACTGTCAAGATAAAGTTGACTGATGGCAGGGTCGTTCACTTGGACGAAACAACTACCATCCAGAGGAGATCTCGCAGGCCAACAACCCCCGGGAATGTTATTACCCATACCTCCACGAGGTGGCCTGGGCATATGAAATCACCCAAGAAAGGGCAGGTACATGGTGAAAAATAAACTCACAAGGGCAGATATGATCAGAGAGTTTCAGCCGGGACTCGATAAGCTTTTTGGCTTTACTCCAGAAGGATACGATGGCCCATTCACTGGACCGAACAAACCAAACAAGAGGCTCGCAGGGGAAGAGAAGAAAAAGGCTATCGATGCTGTAGCCAGGGCGGCGAAAGATTGGCAGTCAAGTGCGATGCCAGTCCTTCGCCAGATTTCCAGAACAGTCGAAGAGTTCACCACCGACAGGGTTCAGTGGGAACTGGATAGGAGAGGAATTGAACCGCCGAGGGAGCCTCGCGCTTATGGTGCGCTGATGCGGAAAGCAGCCAGGGAGGGATTGATGGAGAAGACAGATAGGGTCGTGCCATCGGTGTACCCGCGCAACCACCGCAGGCCGAAGGCAGTCTGGAGATCCAAGGTGTGTGTCGTCAAGGCTAAACAAGGGGAGGACGTTTGATGGAGAATCAAGTCAGTCATGGATTCAGTCGCCTTGCCAGTGGCAAGCTATGCAAACTATGCAAGATGGAGGTTGCGCCTGACTCAAGGCGCAGTCGTTACTGCTCTATCGAATGTGCAGACAAGGCCAAGCTGACCCAGGACAGGGTGAGAAAGAAAAGGCGAGCGGAAATGAAAGCCTCTATGGATACATTCGTAGAGGAAGATAGGTCTGGCAAGTTTCGCACGGCTCCAGCTTGGCCCCATAGGTTTGACGAGAACATGATCTGCCGAGAGTGCGGATTGACATGGACTCAGAACCAAGTGCCTAACCCCTGTGCGGACAGCGGGCTTCATCCCTGTACGCCGGAGGGTACGGCAATCGCCATCGAGATCAGGCGCGTGAAGGAAGAGAAGAGGAGGATAAGGGCAGAGAAGAGAAGGCAGAAGAAATTGCAGGAGGCAAAGCAATGAAGCTGCCCGTCACCCTGTCAGAAATATTTAGGAGGAAAATATTTTGACCGAGAAAGAATTCAGTGTTCCGCTTGGAACACCCTGTGATAAACTAACAACAAAAGCGGGAATCACCGATGCCGAGAGATGCTTGGCGTGCGGAGGATCAGGGATAGTCCTGGTCGCAGACTCCGATGAGGTGATCCTTGAAGAATGCATAATGTGTCCCAATAATGAGGAGAAAAATAATGAAGCAAGATAACCAGCCTATGTATCTCACGCTGTCCCTTCCCTCCGGTAGGGTGGGGAGTGATTTGAAAGATGCAATCAAGAAGCTCGCCAGGGGTAACGGGAGGAGCGTGTCGAATCAGTGCGTAAGAATCCTGCAAGATCACCTAAGGGAAATGGGGAAACTCCCACTCTGCCAGGACAGCGAGGGGGTGGGCGGATGAGGGCACTCAGTGGCCATCTTCTCGGAAAGGATCTGTCGGGCGCATTGCAGCTCACGCTAGTCGATGAGCCAGGAGAGGGGGGGATACCTGTTGATGCACCCCTGTGGGTTATGATATTCCGCAACGGGGTGTGCCTATACAGGAACGCTAGTGGCAATGTCGTTCCTGCCATGTCGCTAACTCAGGCATTCTCCGGCTCTGGCCTTGAGGATGTCGGGGCCATAAACAGCCCGACTATGGACTTCTACGAGGTCAATTTCCCATTCCTCCTGGCTGGCATGAGCCCGGGGATTGACAATGAAATTGACACTGGAGGCAAGGAGAGCTAATAGTCTTTACATCCACCATGCACGGTGGTTCTCCTGTGGGACAGGGGGGGGAGTTCCTAACGGGCTCCCCCCCTTTTTTGTTTGTGCCGGGGTGGGGCTCCCACCTGCCTCCTTATTATGTCCCTTGGGTCAGTCCGACCATCGGTGCCGTAGTGTCTCGACAGGGCAGACAGGGGACGCCTGCATCTGCGACCCGTCTCCTTCAGTACACTCTGGCTGGACGAGTAGTCGTAGGCTGAGGTTGTGAGCGAGATAAAGAACGATACATCTTCCTCGCTAGCACCATCGCACATGGCACGGTATGGCTTGGAAAATATCATGCGCCTCTCACCCATCGCACTGGACACTGAATGCCCCGGTGTGTGATTTTCAGAGTCCATGTTGGCACTGCGTGGAACACCACCCGACTCACCAAAATCACCCATGAATTGGTGGGCAGCCTCATGCTCAGGCTGACTGATAAACTCTCGGATAAACATTATATCGAACACGGTCTGGCTCAATACCCTGTGTCGCTTGATGAACCCGCCGAGGTCAACGTCCTCTACGCCAACTGCTCTCTTGGAGATTTGCTCATCCGTGAGCATCTCAGTCGAAGTCAAGTTCGATGTCTTCCGGGCCATTCAGGTCTCCTAGCGTAAGCTCAGAGAAGGACCCTGAGTCTATGTCATAATCCAGGACAGCCTCACCAAGCTGACCAATCCATGGGAACCTAACCTTCCACACTGTTACGGTTGCCTCCCCCTCCCCTGATCTAGTTATTGTAAGCCCTGCATCGCTGACGTTGTAGAACCCAGCCGAACCTGCAACATCATAACCGGAAGCCACTGGTACGTTTCCCATCTGGTCACGGTAAAGTTTCACCGGATGAGCCACTAGGAATATTGCAATGCCATGCTCCACCGCGAAAGACTTCAGGGCAATCAGAAGCCTATTGATTCCCGCAACGCCCGACTCATCACCCGGGGAATTAGTTGTCAGGAAATTGTACGGGTCAACGATAAGTATCCTAATCCCATTGCGCCACACCGCAGCCTGAGCCCTCTCAAGTACAGAGTCTATGTTCGTATCCGTCTCATCGAGGAATACGAATCTGCTTGAGACCCAGTCCATGCCCGCGTTAAGCTCATCCTCGCTCATTCTGTCCGGCCCACGAAATGGCTTGCCAACGAATACAGAGGAGAGCTGCAGTATCTGTACCTGGGCAGATGTTTCTGCGCTCAGGACTGCGCAATTCCAGCCTTGGCCAGAAGCAATCTGTACAGAAAGCCATGTCAGGAAGGTTGACTTCCCACTGCCAGGGACTCCGGTTATTACAGTCAGACTCTGAGGGATAGCCTTGTAAATTCTATCCAGAGATGTCACGCCAGAGGAAACGCCAACATCAAACCCGGACTGGAACAGGGACATTACGTCGGTGCGGTACTCGCTCACATCCCTCAGCCCAGACACTGGCCAGGGTGTGGCCTCACTCATGCACCTGATCAGTCGATCCCTGCCATGGTTTACCAGAACCTCGTTGGCGTCCTTGCAGTCATCCGGGTACTCGACAATCCAACACCTAGCCTTGCCTATCCTTCTGGCAACTTCCTCTGCCAGGGCTATTCCTGGGGCGTCGTTATCAGTAGCCAGTATCACCCTGTCTGCAGCGTCTATCTTCTCCTTGGCATCCCAGAGATAGGAAAACTTCTTAGCAGATAGACTCTTGACTGGACCGCTGGGCGCACCGTTGGGGACACTCGTGCAGGCTATACCTATCTCCTCCATCGAGAGCATATCCATCTCACCTTCGGTGATCACCAAATCCCCACCAGAGAATTCATCTATCCTGAGTAGACTCTTGGCTGATCCAGTCTGAGTCCACCTGCCACCACCGTCCCTCCATTTGGTTGACCTCGATCCATCCTTGTTCGTGTAGGGGAATCCCACGCAGGGAACCTTCTTACCCCTGTCACGGATGTAGATACTCCCGGAGACTACACCGCATCGATCAAGAGTCTCTTGGCTTATGCCCCTTCCCTCAAACCAATCAACCTGTACGCTCGACAGGGAACCTCCCTCAGTAGCCTGGACTCTCTCCGGCCTGCGGGTTCCGTTCACCCTGGCGACGGGAGGGATTGGCGTCACCCCATCCCCGGTAACACCACCCACCTCACAATGGTGACACTTGTACAGGATCGAGTCCCCATCGACGGTGAGCGAGAGAGTCTTCTCGTTTGACTTCCTTCTCCCATCACTGCAGACCGGGCACCTAACCCGAGCCTGACCACCTGACAAATTCGCCTCACCAATAGCCTCCTGAATCAAGTCCAAGTCGCCCCCCATTCCCCCTCCTCCTGAGTCACATTTCCTGTGCGGCTTGTGCCGGTTGGATGTTCCCCTGTGAAAAATATTTTTGGTGTGTTGCCGGTGGACTGGGTGTACGGCAACGGCATTACTATATAAACATCCCGGACTACCACGAGCGATTGGTCGATTGGTTTCGGGGGAAAAATATTATCCCCGATGGGAGGTCACCCCCTCATGCGGGGGTATAACCACTACATGAGACCAGACACTCCCTTCATCATCCTGACGCAGTCAAGGACAACTGCCGACCTGACACCCGGCGGCAGTCTATCCACGCCGACCATCACGTCATGAACCCACTCATCACCCCACCCGGAATAGGCACATACATCCAGGAAACTTTCTGACCTAATAAATTTCCTGGCTGCTATCAAGTCCATCAGGTCTCCACCCCCCAGATCTGAGAGGCACTGAATGAGGACACTCCGGTAGAGCTTCTTGAGTCCATCGATCTCACCCTGATCCGCACTCGCGGCTTCTCTCTGTCCAAGTTCCATAGCGACATCGTAGCCTTTACTTGCCTGTCGTTGGCATACACCTTTGCCTGAAGCAAGTCCATTATGATATCCATGCAGGCTAGGTCTGGCCTACGACTTGCATACCAAACGTCTACCCTTACACAAACATCACCATCCAGCAGTGGATTCAACGCGGGGCATTGCTGGTTGAATGTTTTAGTGTACTCAAGAGCCTTCCTTGACTTGATAAGTCTCGGCTTGCCCCCGTGTGTCACGATTTGACGCCTATTCTTGGCAGACGCTGGTTCACCAAGAATTATTTCATCAAAATCCCACCCCATTCATGCAAACTAGCACCAATCCTATTGCGCGCAAATAAAAATGCACTACATTCTTCAACCACCAAGACATATCAAGTCTAGTATTGGCCCTAAGGGGAGGTATCGTATGAAGTATACAAACAAGTTTGATTTGCCCGAGTGCTTTGAACGGTTCAACACAATCAACGCACACACTAAGGCCGGAGCAAAGTACTCTGTTACCGAAGTAATAGACTCTCCGCTCATCCCTCGACTGAGGGCGCTCCACGCGAGCGAGATTGAAGTGGACATCTCCGACAGGATCATGGCCATACTGGGGACCGCTGTTCATAACATCCTTGAACAGGGCGCACCAGAGGGATCTATCGTAGAGAGTCGCATGGAGACCGAGGTAAGTGGTGTATCAGTCTCAGGGCAGATAGACCTGATGACACCCACTGGCGATGGCGGGTTTCTTATCAGCGATTACAAGACCTGTCGAGGCATTGCTCTAAAGATGAATCCGTGGGGGAAGCCCGAGTGGTCTCAGCAGTTGAACTTATATGCGCTGATAGCCAAGGACAATGGCTTTACGGTTTCAGGTCTTGAGGTCATTGCAATAGTGAGAGACTGGAATGCTGGGGATGCATCCCGATCACCCGACTACCCCCAGCAGGCTGTAGTGAGACTGCCCATACCGCAGTGGGATCTGGAGGAGCAGCACAACTTCCTTAGTGACAGGGTTGGTATGCACTCAAGCAAGGAAGCTCGACCCTGTACGCCTGAGGAAATGTGGGAGCGCCCGACGAAGTGGGCTGTTCACAGGAGGAATAAGGATGGTTCGTACAGGAAAAGGGCACACCGCGTGTGTGACACAAGGGCCGAGGCGGATGGTAAGGCGCTTGAATATGTAAACCCGAGCGTTGGGTACGAAGTCAAGAGCAAGGTGGTTGAGAGGCCAGGGGCGAGGGTGAGGTGCGAGGGCAACTACTGCAGCGTGTCCGAGCACTGTCCCTCATGGAGTAAGTGGAAGTCAGAACAACAAAAGGGAAAAGGTGAGTAATGACAGAGAGAAAATACGGCTCAAAAATATCTTCTGCGCTAATGGCTGCACAGAAAAACTTTCCAGAGATAGAAAAAAGTACCAGCGCACACAGGTACAAGTACGCAACCCTCGACCAGATACTTTCCCTCGTGAGGGAACCACTCGCGGATGAAGGGGTCGTGATACTGCAGCCTAGCTGGATAGCGGGAGACGGGGTTGAAGTACAGTCAACCATCCTTCACCACTGCGAGTCCGGGGAGAGTGTTGTAAGCGAACTCGTACTCTCCGGTAGCGGTGGTCCCCAGGACAGGGGGAGCGAGGTAACATACCTCAGGAGATACACACTGCTCAGTGCGTGCGGGATATTTCCGGTCGATGAAGACACTGATGGTAAAGAGGCTCAGGAGTTCAGCAAGAAAACGCAGGACCGTAAAAGCAAGAAAGCCCCCAAAGTGCCCAAGGAGGACAGTAAGGGGGCGTCTGGTGAGGCCGTTAATAACGGAGCTATTGAGTCAGATGCTGGCGTCCATGTAGTTGTTGGGACATTCGCAAAGGAATGCAAGACAATCGATGACCTAACTAAGTTCTGGACGAAGAACAAGGATGAGCTAAACAAACTTCACATATCTCATCCAGCTATGTATGAGAAGGCAATTGCTGCCTTCAGTGCTCGAAAGGCCGAGATTCTCTCAGCAAAATAAAAGGAGGAAAGCATGGCAGGAACGGAGGAGAAGGGCCGACTCTGGCTCTACGACAATCAGTACAAGCAGAACGATAAGCACCCGGTGAAAACTGGTCCTGGTGAAATTCCAAGAGTCTTCCTGAAGAAGCTCGTGGAGAAGGCCAAGGAAGATGGTGGTGACCTAGTCAAGGTCCAGTGTGCCTCATGGGAGAGGGTCTCCAAGCAAGGCAATGCATATACATTCATCACCATTGAGCCTGACGAGAAGCCCGAGCGCAAGAAGGAAGAGGCAGCCTCTGACGACGAACTTCCGTGGTAGGAAGCTTCGCGTTCCGGCTTATCTAAAGAAGGTCAGGGGGGAGTCATGCCTAGTGTGTGGCTCCCCCTTTCCTAATCATGCCCATCACCTCAGGCATTCAGAGAAGAGCGGGATGGGGCAGAAGGTGTCCGACAACTGGACCGTACCACTCTGCTGGAAGTGCCACGCTTCTTGCCATACTCGCGGAAGAGAGGATGAGTGGTGGGAGGCGTTGGGTATAGATCCCATAGAGTGGGCCGAAGGCTTCTATGGAAAATGGAGGGACAGATGAACGATGTGCGCAGTGCTGCCCAGAATTTTGAAGGCAGTCTAATGATACTCAGGAAAGATAAGAATGGATGGGTGTTCGGGTTCTCCGTCCACCCCAGCGAGGCACCCAACGCCTTACTGGACGCACCACTAGGGACCCGGTTCCAGTGCGTCTTGTTCCAGGTGGGCGACAACGAAGAATTCGTACCCACGCAGGAATCCATGGAGGGCACGAGGGCTGTTGCCAAGGCTGGGGAACTCTGCAGGAAGGAGGGGTTCTATAACTACCTATGCAGTCTCGACGCTGGACTAACGGGAGCAGACGAGGGGGTGGACGCTGCCGAGATGCTAAAGAACTATCTAGGAATAGACTCGCGGAGGGAACTGAGGACAGACCCAGGCTCTCTCAGGAGATTTAACAATTTAGTGTCTGCCTACATGGAGGAGACTGGAGATTGGAATGTCCAAGCACCATGAAATTTCAAACCCGTCATGGTACACCGAGGGAAGAAAGTTCCAGCCCATCGATGTAATACTAGACTGGTTCCCTGGAGACTACCTATTGGGGACAGTCCAAAAATATCTTTCTAGAGTGGGCCGCAAGAAAGACCCGATAGAAGATCTCAGAAAAGCTAGATTCTACTTGGACAAAAAGATTGAATCACTCCAGCGACTCAGAGATGGCAGCGCAGTGCCTCTCGATCTCCCCGACCCAGACGAGTAGGTCGTCGTAGAGATACGCATCGCTTGAATCCGAAACAGTTCCGTTCACCAGCATTATGTTCATGAGGTCAACCGAGACTCCAGGCGACGGTCGGGGGCACTCAATCACCACTGACCGACCATGAGCGCATCCTGTCAATGAGCCTGCGGCCAGAGTAAATAGGCCTGCGAGTGCCCATGATATACTTCCTGTTAAGTTCAAGAGATTTACTCGCCTCCTTGAGGGCTGCTTCATGGCCACCCCTGTGCCTAGATACTCTCGCGACGATAAAAATTACCAGCGCGAGAGACAGCACAGACGATATGCCCATGGTCAGGTAGATCAATTATTCTTCGCCTTGCCCCAGTTACCACCAAGCCCATTCACGACCTTCAGTAGGAAATCGCTAATCACATTGTCCGCAGTATTACTTGTCTGCGTAGCGATCAGGGAAAACGCACCCACCACTTGAAGTACTATTGCGATAATTGCTTCCCAGTTCATAGACTGCAGCGTTACAATAAAATCCATACATTAACTCCTAACAAAACAATCCGACTCAATCATATATGCCACTTGCATCCTTGATCAAATCGGTATCAACAACCGCTCTACATATCTTGAGGCCCTGTCCTGCATTCTCAACTGCCCTTAAAAGTTCCATGTAGAATGTGTAAGGAACAGCACTCTCAACACCGCTCGATACAAGAAAGGAATAGGCGACGGCAATAGACTCCTCTGCCCTTGCCAGAGACTCGCTCGCGTCAGGAGCTGACTCCACGCCAATCTCGGTGACAGTACCCATAACTAAACCCCCGAATCAATAGTCCGTCGATTCATTTTCACCACCCTCGTACACGAACCTCGACTCTACCTCATGAAAAACATTTCTCCACTTCGCGTCGTGGCCCTCGTGTCTCCGTCCTTCGTGTGACCCATTCCTGTGGGCATCGAGGATATGACTGTACTCATGCAGCAATGTCGATACGCTCTGCGACCTATTGGTCTTGAGGATTCTGATGAGAGGGGGCAGGCCCTTGGGCCAGTCCTCATCGAATTCAACACACCCCAGGCAGCCCTTATACCCCTTGGGGAGATTCCTCTCCACTCGCATCCTGGCCTCGTGTCCCCATTCGTTCACACACCACCTGAGCACCTGATGCAGGCGCTCTCTCGTGGGTAGTCTCTTCCCCATCAGTCAACCCATATAGGCATTACGCGACCCACAGCCCGCCTCTCGTGGCTAATTAGCGCAGCAACCTGAGCTGGCGGCTCAAAGGCTAGCCCCTTCCCTGCGGCGTAGGAATTCCACCCCACCAAGCTCCCGTTGGTGAAGCCAACCCCACTGTAATAACCGTATTGATGGAAGTGTCCAATGCACAGGGCGTCCATATCATATGTGGACTGCAGCCTGTAGAAGGACCTGCGGAACGGAACCGAGAGCCCCCCAACGCCACCTCCGTACTTTATTTCATGGCCATGATGGAAGCCAACCCTGAAGCCACCCGCATCAACGACCTTGTAGGGTTCGTCTGAGACATCAAAGTCCAGGCGTGGTTCGTCCGCGTAGTGGACTGCCAAGTCTCTGTATAGGTAGGCCTCATAGCTGTAGGCCATAGACTTTCTGTACCTGTATTCCAGGGTAGAGCGACCGTGATTCCCCGGGCTACAGGGAACCCTGATCTTGGATACATCCAACTCTGAAAGTAGAAAATCTATACCGCCAATCAGTATCCTTTTGATAGCGGCAATTTCCTCAAGGGGTGCCAGATCGCAAGACCGAGCCGACTCAACTCCATGCATTTCCCCTACCATGAAGTCGCCGCCGAGCCAGAAAAGTAGGTCATCTATCAGGAATGTTGACTGGCATTCCTTAACCAACCTGGCCAGGTATCTAAAATATTTCTCAGCCCTCGCCTGGCCAATCTCCTCACTGTGCTTGTTCCTACCGCCAGTCTCGGAGGAGCTAACAATCTCACAGGAATGCCAATCACTCGCCAGCGCGAGGAATGTGTGCGGGGATTTACCCTTAGCGGGCCTTCCCTTCCTTATCTTGATCGGCTTAGTGTCGGAGGACCGAAGGCTCTCGTAGCAGGCTATCGCATCCGACAACTCCTGAGACCTAATCTCTGAAGCAACAAGGAGACGCTTGGCCTCCCTGGCCTTGGCCTGCTCCTTCGCGATCAGGCGCAGCCCAGCCAGTGATTCAGCCGAAGCACTGGCGGTTTCATGCGCCTCCTTAAGTAACTCCCTAGGACCCCTTCGCTTGGCCATGAACCACCTTAATCCACTTGCCCAAACTCTCGTTACTTATCTTCGGATAGCTCTGGCCCAGGACATCGTCTTCGCCAAGAGCATGAGACAAGTCGGGAAGCCCCACCTCGGGAAGACTGGTGTAGGCATCCAAATATTCCGAGAATCTTGCACGACCCTCCTCGTCCAGAGACTCTACCCAGCAGCCTATAACCGAGCGAACTATCGACCTGTCGTTGTGTGTCCGTATCAAGAATTCCCTAGGACTCAGTTTACCACTCAAGGCAGTCCCACCCTCCATTCCTCACCCGTGTACCAAGCTGATTGCATCCTGTTAAGGGGGGGATCTTTTTTCTTAAATGAAACATGAACCCAGCCCGAAGATGGTTCCCCCTCGATGAAGTGTTCAAGTATCAGTTGATCATACTCTATAGCACCCTCGATCCATCTAGCTAAATCTAGATTGGAAACTCCCGGGATCTCTATGTCTACCGCCTCTCCCAGAATATGTTGGCTGGTGTCACGAGAACCTATCGCACGGTTCAGATCGATAGACCTGTAACCGGACATCGGTGAGAACGGGACTTTGAAATTCTTCCTTACCGGCTCTAAAATATTTTCACACAGGCCGCACATGTTATCCGAAGCTATCCACGGCGGTGTGTTGTCGATACCCAACCTATCTGCCACTGAACTTCTAGACATTTCCCTTAGGGAGAAGTGCTCTGACAGCATCATGGTAAAACCTCACTTCAGTATTCTATATTCATGTAGGCCGCTCTCCTGAGAGATGGAACTATTCTCAAGAGATTGTTCTCCGACCTTTCCAGGGAGTCAAGTAACTCACGCTTCCTGGCCCCGTCCATATCGGACAAAGTAATACGCGACTTCCTCTCACGGAAATCCTTCATCCTCTTGTCAACTGCCTGGATCGTAGACTTGAGCATCAGGACAGAGCTGTTCTCAGCCCTGTACCGTGCGGCCTTGGCAGGATCAGTCTTGGCCATGGAGTTAACCGTCGTAACAATACCATTTATCTCGTTCCTGAGTTCATAGTAACCAGACTTCAGGCCGCCACCGAACTCATCACGATAAAATCTGCCAGCAAAGATCATGTCAGTAGCCCTGGGCCAAGGCTTACCCGGAATACCAGGAGTAATCGTCTTGAACACGCTGTCTAATATGCTTGCCGTCATCATCCCCATCCCGCCGAAGTAGCCACGGAGCAGGTTCTCCCACTCAATCGGGGATGGGGACATTCCTAGAGTAACAGCCTGAGCCACCTCGCCACCGAGCATGGACGCAACCGAAGTGGTCGAGTCCCTCTTCTGGTATGCGTCTTCCATATTCTCCATATAGAAAGGGATGAGTGGCCTGCCCGTAAAGAAGTTATGATTTGTCATGACTTCAAGTATCGGCTTAACTGCCTGAGGTATGGGGTTGAAGTTGAGCGTGCTGATAGCCGCATGCCGAATCGAGTTGCGGGCATCCCTTGTCGTTCCGCCCAGCATCAACTCTGCCATCTTCTGGGGAAGAACCTTGAACAGTACGCCCGCTTCAAATGGTATAGGTATGGAAAGGAATCCACCGTCTGGGAAGATGGGAAGATTCCAATAGTCATCCTTGACTTCCGGCCTGAGATTCTGGTAGTCCTCATCATCGTGCATCAACACCGCATAGAGAAGGGTGAACGAGGATAGCAACGCTGCCCTGGCGGCAATGCTCGTAAGTATTCTGTCCCTACTTCCAGGTAGCTGGGAATGCTCGCCCTTCATGGTCCTAGCCATTACATCCATACCCTGAAGTCGGGCGTTAAGGAATGGGACGGTGGCTGTTACAAACTTCAACCATACTGAATTGCCACGCCTGGAAAAGTTGAGCACCTCCATCGCCTGGAAAGAAGCCTCACCTTGCGCCTTCCTTGAAGCAGTCTCAACATCCATACCCGAAGCCAGGAGGTCACCAAGAACCCTGTCATACGTCTGGTTGTACACAACCTCCCTGGTCGAGGACTCAGAGATAGCACTAACCTCTCCGAGAGCATCCCAAACTTTTTTCACGGGAGCAAAGGTTCCCTTGTCACCCCTCACCTTGCGGGCAAAGAACCTCTGGAGATGCCTTGGTGTCGTACCGCCGAGGTCATACCCGCCTATCGCACCACCCATCTCAAGCTTCTTGTACTCCGGGTTAACGTCGCTGACACGCCACCTGTTCAGGTTCTTCCCGAACTGCTTGAAGGTATCTACGACAGGGATCATCTCGCCGCCGTTGATTGCCCAAACAGACAGAGAGTCCCTGAGCATATTGGCAACCATGAACTCGGGAGACCTAGTGACAACCTCTCTCAACATCCTGGCTGGACCGCCAAGCATATCTATTAGAGGGTTAGAGCCCTCCAGTGTCCCCACCAAGGCATGGTGGAGGAGTGGATCAGCGAGCCTGAAGAACCTCTCCTCCCCACTTATTCGCACCGTAATAACGTCTTCATCCCCGGGCTTGTCAACCTCTACTGCTTGGTTATTCCCCAGTAGCAAAGAATCCCTGACGCTCCGCTGAACAGCAACGTTGTTAAGTCCCGCAGTTATCGCAGCCATTGTATTGAGGCTGATCGCTTCAATCGGCTCAACAATCTTCTGCTTAGCACTCATGCCGGAAATTTTCTTCGGGGGCCTCGCTCCGACCAGGGATCCGATCATCATGTAGTCCACCTTGTCACCAAGGACAGACTCGATAATCTTCTGCTGCATCCCCGTCGTCTCATTCTCTAGGTTCAGGAAGAATGGGAGATAGTCTGCACTCTCCATCCAAACATCACCCATTTTTCTATCAATTACTCCGGTGGCAATAAGGAACTCAACGGTCCCGTTGTTCCACTTCTGCATGTTTGCATGAATTACTGCCAGCTCTGGGTGCTTATTCACCAGCTCAAGCCCTGCAAGAATATCCTCCATGGACATTGGGGGATCTATCCCTCTCTCCGTCTTCAGCCTGAAGGAACGGAGTGCTGCAGAGTAAATGAAAAGCTCGTCAACGAGGTTGTTCTCAGGAGAACTGGCCGGGTTCAGGATTGGTATCAGGCCCCCGGTCTCTCCCTCATCGTATACCTTATGGGTCACCTCCCTCTTTACTAGAATATTATTTACTGGGTCATAGAAAGTTCCCATCACAGTATTCTCTAGCTTCAGATCCTCTACCAGGGCGATACCATCCTTGTATGTAATGATCCCATACTTGAATGCCGCAGACAGGAAGCCGCCAGCTCGGTCTGACATCAGGGCGGCGGCGTGGGCTGACGTATCCGCTAGCATCCCTAGCGTGGAGTCCATCTTCTTAAGACCGACCCTCTTCCCTTGCCTGTATATCGCACGATACTTATCCAAGTACTGCGACCTGATACCATCCCACCATTCTTCAGAATTAAAATAGTCCCACCCTGATGAGATGTGATTCCAGAAAGTCCGACCGTCTCGCCTTGAATTACCCCACAGCCTGTCACCCATGCGGATAACTTCCGGCGACTTGGCCCCACGACCAGGGATTATAGAATTCCTGTTACCGGGTCGATTCTTGTATTTTTCCTGGAATGCCTTAGCTACAGCCGGACGCAGATATCCCTTCAAGGACTTCGCGTCAACAGAGGGACCATGCACTGGAGTTTCGGCACGAGCCTGAGCCCTGGAGCCGGAATATGTATCATACCTCTCCGACGGGTAGGCCGTGACGAACATGAATACTTCTGTGTTGCCTATCAACTCACCAGAAAAGACAACCGTAATAGGATGACCAAACCCAGGGTCATCCCAAAGGAAGGTGGCATCTCTTCCGCGAATGCTTGGATATATATACCCGGTCGAAAGATTCTTGTTACTTGCAGCAACCACCCTGAAGAAATCAGATAGCATATCCCTCCAGCTATCATACGGGGTATGCCTCTGTAGGTCCGCGTCATGGAACTCAGCGTGGCGCTCGCCTATACCAGTCTTGTTGGCCTTAACACCGTTATATATTCCAGTCTTTTGATGGTAGCCACGAGTGACGACTGCCATAGTGGGTCTACCACTCTTTGGCTTCTTGCCCTTGGCATCCCAGTGGAGCCACCCCCACGAAGGATTGTTCTTATCTCCGGGCTTATCTACCACTGCATATATATCGTGAGGCAATTCCACGACTGGGCGCTGGGCGCGGACTATCGCAGCAGCCCATCTCCTGTCACGCCGGGGAGAGGGTTTGGACCTGTCTGCTCCGCGAGCAGCACGATCCTGCTCAAACGAACCACGCCCATGGCGGCGGGCGCTCCTTCCCAATAGCTGCTCTGGGTTGGTGGCTATCTTACCCGGGAGACCGAGCTTTACTTCTCGTTCGTTTCTGGCAAGGATGAAGGGGAGGTCAGGTCGGTCCGTTCGCTCTCTGGCTCCGACTCCCTCAAGGTGCCCGACGAGGGCGGCCTCGACACGGGACCGAGCACTATCGAGGCCTGCTTGTATGCCGGGTCCGTACTTTTCCTCAAGCCTTTGACTGTAAGCGGTGCCATCCGGGTTCTCCTTCCAGTTGTTCGTCGCGCCACGAGCCTCTCCAGGCATCCACTGCGCGACGATATCGAGAGACGTACCCAGGTCAGCTTCCAAGGCCAAGATGGCCCTACTCAACTTAGGTACGAGTTCAGACTG
>Ga0233410_10000286_pt1 | contig 17375 bp, 27 predicted proteins | sample Na_anoxic_1_MG_FD_179869 | JGI IMG/M metagenome (GOLD analysis project Ga0233410, IMG submission 179869) | Seawater microbial communities from Saanich Inlet, British Columbia, Canada - Na_anoxic_1_MG | ecosystem: Environmental > Aquatic > Marine > Inlet | place: Canada: British Columbia...
TGTACCATTGTATAGAAATATAAATCTTGGGACGGTTGAACTAGAAGAGGGCCCGAAGGCCCTCAACTATAAACAATATAAAAAATAAATAAATAAACTATAGCTTATATGTTCAGACTACAACTTTGTTTCAAAATAATTGTAACTATTTGTAGATAACAAGCTACGGTCAATACGATAGGACTTTGATGATCTCGTCTATCTTGTACGGTTCTACTCTATGTTCTATTAGAAGTTCGCCCACTTCATCTATGATTACTTGTGTTTCGTCATAGTATGTGGACCCATCTTCAAACATATCGGAGCAGCATCTTCTGTTTGGATCTACGTAGTTATAGACTTGTTGGAATGTACCATCTTTAATTACGTGGCCCTCTTCCCTTAGAATGTTCTCAATCTCAGACTTCTTGTAAGCCGGTCTACCTTCTTCTGTTTTAAGATAGTAGAGTTGGACTAGCCTAGCCATTCTCTCATTCTTTGGATGCTTCTTGATACACTCCATTGGGACGTACGTTTCGATACTAAGATCTAATGCTAACTGTTCTTCTGACCTATGACGTTTGATAATAGTTATTACCGTGTCAATTGGTCTTCCATATTTGTCAGCGAGTGCTCTATACATGTAGCCATTCTCGTATTTGTCGGTTAACATGTTCTGAATCTCTTCAGTACTTGCTCTTCCGCATCCGCGACCTTCGGATTCCTTTTGGGATTCCTCTTCTTCGGTCTCGTTAAAGTACTGGTCACGTAGTGCCATAGTACTTAGGGTCTCTTCCATTTCAACCAATATTTTGATTTGGTCAATCTGATTTTGGAGTTTTGCTAGAGCCTCCTTGCTCGAATTAAAATTAGCCATAAGCATATTTTTGTTTAACGCCTTAACTTCGGTGCTAAGGACTTTGGAATTACTAATAGGTTGATCTAAATTTGCCATGTTAATTTTATTTGTTTGTTGTTTTATGTGGATAACTTTAACTTGTTCCAAAAGTTTTACATTACTTTGTCTCTTGCATATCGTTGTATCTTTTAAGTTCTAAACCAATGTTTACGATTGCTTCGGTTAGATTCCAACCTGTAAAGTCGCAACGTTGATTTGCTAATGAGTTATCAGTAATTTCTGATACCATGTAGTCTAATTGTTTAGTTAATTCTTCTGTTCCCATCTGTTTAAGTTTTTTAAGGATTCAACTGTTATAGTTAGTAGTTTACTTTTGTTTCAAAGTATTTTGATAAATCTCTTCGGTGATTCTTTTGATATCAATGGCTGACTTCTTGAAGTTCCATTTGAACTCAAAGTAACTACCTTCTACAATGTAAAGTTGTGTGTGGTATTTGATGTACTTACTATCTGTATAGTTGTACTGACTTTGTGAGAACCACTGCTCGAATGCTTTCTGATATTTATTCATGGTTGTTATACCAGTAAACTAGATATTGTTCCAATTTATTTTGTAGACGAAAGTGTGAGGCAGGTCGGAGACTATACTTCAGATCGTCTCTGCCAGTAGTTATATGGCCGAAACGGTTTTTGTTCCAATAAATTTGTAGATTATCTGCGGCCGATTACGGCATACGAACCTAAGGTCTTGTTAGTCTTGCGATTATAGTTAGCTAATGCTAAAGATATAATGGTATCATCATGAAGGCCCGAAGGGTGTGTGTATCGAATAGAACGAGTCTTTGGATTATACTCGTAAGTAAATGTTTCCATCTCTGATGTTAGTGCTGGGAACAATTGGTTATTTGGTATATGTATTGAAGCTTCGTTAACATCTAAGATAAGTCCTTCTATTATCTCATTCTTAGATTTGTTTGATGTTACGAATGGATGTGTGTCTTGCCATTGCTTCTTGATCATCTCAAATACTACATCACCAATAGAGTTTACTTCTATTAGTACAGTTGCATTGTGTTTACGGATTTTAAGCATCATGGCATTAACCATGTCGTGCCAGTCTGACTTATTCTCTCTATAGTAATCTATTACGTTTCCGTTGCTGTCCATGAAAGTTGCAACACTATAATCTTCTGCACGACCGAGATCAATACCACAATATATTTTACCTTGTGGCTTTGGCCATTGGTCGAATACGATTCTGTTTATATTACTAAAGACTTCGCCACCGGAATCTAAGAACTCTGCAAGGTACTCTTGTTTGAATACATTGTCAGGTACAGTCTTCTTTGCATCATATAGTTCTTGAGGATCAATAAAAGGCGTATCATACGAAGAACCTTTGTAACATTTGTAGTTTGGATAGTCTGGCGAGTCTCCTAGTTTGTATAAGTCGTAGAACCAGTTCTTACCTTTTGGTGTAGATATAAACAAGACTTTCTTTCCACGTACTACTAATGTTGGGCGGATCGCTTCTGCCCATGCATCGTCTTTGATAAATGCAGCCTCATCTATTACTGCATAGTCTAAGGTCATACCACGAATGTTATCGTAACGTTCTGCTGATCTAAAGTATATGGTCGTACCTGTTTTAAGTGTAAGTTCGTTTGACGAGTAGTTATTAGAAGCCACTATTCCACTCCCACCAATCGCTGCCATCAATTCCTTCTGAACTTTCTGTGCTTGACTGTATACGGGACTCACCCATAAGATCTTGCATGGTGATTGGTTTATCCCCCAATAAAGCATTAGGTTCATACCCATTAGAGATTTCCCGAATTGCCTGCCAATGCTCGCAATGTGGTATTTCTCCTTGGATTGGATAATCTGGTTCAGAATCTGTCTCTGAATATCGTGAGGGGTAAAGCCAGTAAATATCATAGCTCATGTACGTAATCTATATGGCCGTCGTTATAGGTCGTGCAAAGATTATTATCTTGTGGTCTATATGTACTATTAGCCAGCCATCCTGACCATACTGATTCATCACCTCCATTGTCGTAGTCCCTCTCACTGAGGTATACTCGTAGGTGATCATTGGTCATTCTTGTCTCTTTTTGTGTCGTCGTTGACATCTGGTCCAAACTCAAACTTAACGTTCTTGAATAGATCTTCGCCGTCAGTGCCAGTTAGTTCTTGTCTAGCAAGTTTTGGGATAATAAACTCTGATAACTTTAGCATTAGTTCCATTGCTTCTTTTGGATTATCTGCTGCAATTTCAGCTAACCACGCTGTCATGTTATCTAAGTTATTCTCAGTTAGCTCTTGGTAAGCCTTTCTGATCTTTTGTGTTACTAGATTCTTTGAACCTACTGGTCTTCCGTTAGGGTTTCCTGATTGTCCTGGTTGAAACATATTATTGTTCTGTATTTTTAAGTAAGTTATTCTCGCGAACTGTAACCTCTAATAGAGTTGACATAACATATGCGTATTGCGTAAATGCTTTATCAATCTGTGCTACTTGTTCGTCTGTTAACTCTAAATATAGATCTTCTAGAATTGCTTTACAACCGTCTACTACTTGATTTGCTTCGTTAACTGTCATGGTCTTCTGTCTTATTATCGTCCATCATTCGTTTGATTGACTTCTTTAGTTGTTTAATTGCTTCGCGCAGACCTTGGTCTGTTGTAGATCTAACAGTATACGTAATACCGTTTATTGATACGTCAGTCTTCTTCATGTTAAAATATGTTTGTATTTGCTTCGAAAGCTTTCCATACTCTCTTCTTTACGTTTGCCCAGCATCTTCCACATCCGTTTGGCTTAAGTGTTTCGTTTGTAACACTATTGTAAATTTCGTATGTAACAGCTTTCTGTTTTGTAGTTGGTCTGTTGTTAGCGATAAAGATTGCTTGATTATCTGCTACCCATTGTAAGTGTTCAAATTTCATAGTATGTTCTTTAGTCTAAATATTAAGTCTGCCATTACTCCAACGATTGCTGCGTATAGGAATCCGTTTAATCCATGGATGTAAACCAATGGAATTACTGAAGACCAGTAACCGAAGCACATATCGCATTTGAATGGCTTGTTAGCTAATACTCCATTAGTATCAATTGTTTCAATAAAATCTACGGCAAGATGGGCCAAACAGGCCCAGCCAATTAGTTCTAGTATCATAGGTCGATGTTTCTTTGTTTAAGTTCTCTTCTTATATATTCGCGACATTCTGATACAGCTTGGGATATCGAGGTACGAGGTATCTTTGTTCTTCTTTCTAATTCTGAGAAGTTTGGAGTCTCTAACCATAGTTCGAATAGCTTTGCTCTAAACCATACATCCGATGGTTCGCTCTGCATCTCTTCTAAGATACCTAAGATGGCTTCTGTGGCAATATCTAAGTCTTCGTTATATTCTTCTTGTATTCTACGATCTTGTTTGTGTTGCGCGTTATCTGAGTTAGGGTGTACTCTACCTTTCTGTCTGTATAACGTATGGTATTGAGATGTAGAAGAGTGGAAAGATCTATGGATCATACCAGATAAGAAGCGCATTGCTTCGTTTTTGATAACTAACTCTTCTGCTCTTTTGTGTTCCAGAAACTTTGTGATACAGTAATGTGCTACGTCTTCGTGTTCTCTCGAACCTTTACAAATACGTTTAGACATTACGATTATATCGTCGTAGTTATCTGTTAAGAACTTATTTACCATGTACGTGATCGATGCCCATTATATTCTCTACGCTGAATCTATCGTGCATCATGTATTTTTCTCTATTTGATCTACCGAACCGTGAGACGCGTATATCTGTAAAGATGTTGATTTCCTCACCCATGAACCAATCATCCATTAGATTCAATGCAGCATGCAAATAGATACCTATTTTGACTGCAGTCTCATCATGTATATGTATAGCTGTAGCACCAAGCATTCTATTTGCGTATCTTTTAGCTATAATGTCCTCGTTAATCGATATAGCGTAACGTGGGCCGAGATCGGCAAACGTAAACATTTTTGCTAACGGGTGTTTAACTAGTTCTTCTATGTTAACCTTGCGTCTAGGGTCTCCTGCAAAGATAATAACAAAGTCGTACTTGTCAATTGTTATTACTTGGTCTTCGCCTGCAGATCTAAACATTATAGTTAGAAACCAAAGGCATAACGTTTCTTGGTCTGTTAGAGTATCTCTGTCAATTTTGTTGTAGCAGAATAGCTTCATAGTCTGATATCTTTTGCAATTTTGTTAATATTCTTGATTACTGTTTTGAGTAAGAGGCATACCTCGTACATTTCTTGATGTTCGTACCATTTAAGATCCCAGTACATTATAGCTTCAACTTCCGTATCCCATCCTCTACTGTAGTTATTTAGTTCGTGTTGTTCAAGGTAAAATTCAAGTACCTGGTACTGGATAAGCTGCTGAGTTAACGAATCCTTACTTGTATAGAAGATAAGGTCTTGTTGAGGTATGTAGTCGTCTAGAGTCATGCTTTGGTCTATATGGTATGTATCGGTCTTTCTGGGCTTGGGGCCTTCGGTTGGCAACATACTAATAAAGTATGGTGCCAACCAGTATAATAACTGTTTTTACTGTTATTATTGTTTATATGTGTATACTGGGAGAAACATTTAGTTTCTTGGGAGAAACATTTAGTTTCCTCCAGTTACCGATTTAGTTTCTTGGGAGAAACTTCTAGTGGCTTTCTTTAGCTTATCTATGTTAGTTGGATTGATAACGTAGTGCTTCTTCTTGCTATCTTTAGTAGCGTTATCTAAACGTAGAATCCCAAGGTCTACAAACTTACTAAACCACTTGTTAATCTGTGGTCTAGATAAACCCATCTTCTTAGCATAGGTAGCTTGCGCCCACGTTACTTTACCGTTGAGATTACTATCATTACACATAAGATCTAATAGTACCTTAGCGGACATGTCAATACCTTTACGTTCCATGATGAAGTTAAAGCTAAATCGAGTCTCTCTATTGTCTATCGCTTCCTGTAGTCTTTTAGACTTACCTTCTATCTTCTTCCCCATTATACTTTAAGATATTTGTGGTAGTGTTGAGAGTTCTCCTTGTTAGTAACCCATTCAAGATTCGTATAGTGGTTGTTTGCTTTGTTACCGTCGATATGGTTAACTGTTGGTTTGTTATGAGGGTTTTGTACAAAGAATCTGGCCACTAGGCGGTGTATGTACTTCTCAATTGCATCGTTAATAGATATTGCTTGGTAACGACCACCGACATGGCTGTGGCCACCTGTTTGGCTTATAGACGGTATCTTAGTACCTTCTTTCCAAGAGTAAGTTATTTTGATGTTACCGAGATCAGAAACCCACCAATAACGGTATTTAGTGTTGCCTTCTTTGTCAAGTGGATACTTTCCGGCCACTGATGATTGATGGAACGAGATCCAACGTTGTGGAGCTGCAAATTCGTACCTTGTTGCTGTGCGCATAATATAGTAATTTTGTTTAGTGTAACGTTGTGTTACATATGCTTATATATTGCGCAAAATAAATTGTTTCAATAGATTTGCAAAAAATACTACTATACTATAAATAAGAAAGGCTCCGGAGAACCCAGAGCCTTTCTTGCTAAACAAAATAACCTAAGATAACAAACAATAAGTTTGCTTAGTAACAACGAGTATGCGTTACTGTTATTATATGTATCTGCTTTAGTTTTGTTTCAGAATTATAGAGAAATAGTTGCAGTCAATCCTTGATTAGCAAGCATTGCAACCAATGCATTGTGTCCAATCAATAAAATGTCTGTACCATCATTCTCTCTATTATACGGTGCTGAAGCAGTTCTTTGGAAACCAACTTCGAGTGATTGCAATCCTGAAGTGTATGCAGCCTCTGAAGTATAGATGTCAACAAGTGCATCAACCTGTGTACCAGATGCCTGGTCAACAGCAGAAACTCTTCCATATGCATCAGCAATCTGAATGCCTGAAGGTAGAGTAATAGGAGTTGTAAAATTTAATGCCATAACTTTTTGTATTTTGTATTTTTATATTTATCTTTCTTTTAATATACGATTTTAAGAACACCATCAGTATGGTATACTCCGTTTGTAGGAACTCCCGCTGATACCGCCGCCGCTTGATCTGCATAGTTTCCTGTTGCAATTAGTGCAAGTTTCTTCATTGTTACTGAATCTGTCCAGTTTATCGCTGTAGTATTTCCACCAATCGCTGTCGTATGATTGTAATCTGCAAAACTATTAGAACCCAGTACCGCCGCGTATGATCCTGCAGCTCTAGAAGCGTTACCCATAACCGCACAGTAATCACCAATCGCAAATGAACTTGCACCAACAACTTGTGAGTATTGTGCTGATTTAGAATTCGCACCAAGAACTACTGTATCAACACGAACCGCGTCATCTACAATAGAATTTCTACCGATAGTAATACAGTTCTCAGCTCTTGAATTTGCTTGGCGGCCCAAAGATATACCTGCTGTTGCAGTCGCAGTACTTAACCACCCCATTGAGATACTAGTACTTCCTGTGGCAGCATTTTCTGAACCAATTACGATTGATTTACTTCCAGAACCACCTTGATATCCTGCGTAATTTCCTATAGCAATCGAAGAATCATTTGTAGCTTTTGCGTTTCTCCCCAGTGCCAGCGAAGAACTTCCTGAAGCAACCGCTGGTAAGTTTGTTAGTAGGGTTGCCATCGAGTTTGTTCCTGTTCCTGTACCAACACCACCCGATGCCGGCAAACCTGTCACACTCGCATTTGTGAAATCAACTGCACCTTCAAACAACGTTTGAGTAGCATCAATCATTATTAGATTTGTACCGCCAGTTGGTTCAATCAACTCAATAACTGGTGCTTGTAGCTGAACGTAGTTGTTAGCCATTGATAGTGGAGTTGCATTACCCGCACCGTCTGTCATGTTTTTTAGAGTGCCGTCGATTGCAGCGTTATCTGTTGTTTTTAATAGTCCGAGGTATGATGAACCTACGCTATTTCCTGTTAATGCAGCCATATTATTCTTCTTTTAATTTTTGTATTTCTTCGTAGATTTCGAGAAGCTGTGCTTCTTTATCTGCTATAATTTGTGTTGTGTCAATTTGTATAACTTCTTCAGATACTTTTGTCATAGCTCCGTTATCTGATGTATAGTATTCTCTTTTATGTTCCATATTAGCTAATCTTTAATTTATTATCTCCACATTATCCAAAGGCCACCTGAAGTATCTGAACCGTATGAAGCACCACCAACACCATTTATTCCAATGTTCGAAGGTAATGCGTCACCTGGGTTTACACCTGGTGCAACATAAAGTGCCATTGCTCTGTATATTATCAAAGCAGCAGGGTCTCCACCAGCACCGTTCCAAGTAGCTTGGCTAAAGTGTGTCACGCCAACGCCTGATGTTGATGGAAATAAAACTATTGCAATCTGTGAGTTTACTTTACCAGCTGGCATTGTAAATGGAGTACCCAAAGTAATAATTTTAGCACCTGTTGTAGAAGCATCTACTGTACCTAATGATAATAATCTATCGTTGATATAAAGATTATTATCACTATCCACGTCCACGTCATATATTGCAACTTCCATTGTCGCTCCTAACTGTGAAGTAGTTATACCAACGTGCACTTCTCTAATAGTATCTCCAGGTTGTATACCCGCGATCGCGTAATGTGCTTGTTCGCCAGCATTTTTACCAGTAGTACCATAACCTGTAGTAGTTATCCAAGTTCTCAATGAATTTGTAGTACCTGTATTTCTATAAAGAACGCCTCTCATACCACTTCCACCATAGCAACCATATGCAACGTCACCACCACCACCTCCACCGCCAGCAGCATCAATAGTAAATGTATTACTACCGCTATCTGTTAGTGTAATGTTAGTTCCTGCTTGCATTGTCACCACATCATTTGTAGCATCAGAGCCAGTTAGTGCAAAGTTTATATTACCTGCAGCTCCAGCAGCACCAAAATCATATGTAGTGTCTGTTCCTCCGCCACCAGTTGCGCTAACGATTGGGTTTGCAGGGTCAGTAGCATCAACTGTCACATTTGTACCTGCAACAACTGATTGTACGCCAGTATCAATACCTGTCACAGTACCTGTAAAGTTTACACCTGTTGTTGAAACCTGAAGTGGTAAATCGTTACCAGACCCATCTTGTAGCGTCTTTAACGTACCATCAATAGGTTGTTCGTCGTTTGTCTTGATTAGGCCATCATATGTAGCACTAATCTGTAAGTTCTGTAAATTTGCCATATTATACTATTGCTTCCCAGTTTCTTGTTTCTGCTTCCCAGTTATCTGTAATCTCTTCCCAAAGTACAGCTGTTGTTGGAGGCGTTGCTAAATCAGCAATTGCCATCCACCAAGTACCATAACCTGCTGGAGTTGTAATACCATAAAAGTTTGCAAGGGCAATTACCCATGAACCATATAAAGGAGCAGTTATACCAAAGTACTCACAAAGAGCCTGTAGCCATGAAGCATTTACAGGTTCAGTGACACCTAAATACTCACAATAAGCTTGTACCCAAGAACCATTGACAGGGTCAGTTACTGCCCCGTTTGTCTGGTTGAGTACGTACTGTTGTACTGCTGATGTTATGTCGTTACTAATCATTAGTTAGAAATATAATTTTTAGTCTTGTTGTATGCCGCGTAGTCTAACTACTGCGTCTATTGCTCCCTGTGTACCTATGTACATCAGAGATATGTTTACCCATTCATGACCAGAGATAGCTCCTGTAATAGCCATTAGAGTGGCAATCAAGAATACTGTTAGTTTCTTGCTAACCCAGCTATTTAGAAGTTTGTCTAATCTTGCTCTCATGTCTGATAAACTTGTATAATTTGTTGATGTTGTTTTGTGTTGCTTTAGTCTTCGATGGCAGGGCCTTCTCCGATGCAACCGTCGCATTTCTCTTCATAGTAGGTTTTGTTGTTTCTTGGTACAACTAGTCCTGAGAAGTATGGTGTTTGCTTGTTTGGAAACATACCATCCGTTCCAGGAGTTTCGTAATCAGCAAACATTCCAGGGTTATCTAAAAGGTACTCACGTAACCTCTCGTTATAGAATTGTGCTGTATCTAATGTAGACTGTCTTAAGTATTTAAGCTCGTCTAAGCTAGTTTGTGTTGATTCTTCAGATGTACCTGATAGTATACCTTTATCAACTAGTTTATACTTTAGACCTGGCATCATAAGATACAATGCGTATTGCATTAGCATCGGGCCAATGTAGTCGTTTAGTAGTGTTTGTTCGTCAGCTGTTAAGCTTGAGTTAACAATACCATCTTTGATAGCATTGAAGAACTTTGTACCAAGCGAATCTTGGATGTAAATATCCTGCGCTTGTATAATAAATGGAGTAATCTCTTCAACGCGAACGTTAGAATCTAGATTTGTCCATTGCTTAAGCCTCTGTTCCGATACTAGTAGTGCTGTCTGTGCCATCTGTTGTTTCAATAATTTGTTTCGATTGTACCTCTACTGTTACATTTAGACCATGTAGCTTTAGTAGGTATGCGTATGTTGATAGAACCTTCTTACGTTTTGGCTCTACTACTGTATTCATGAAGTGAGAATAAGCTATAATAATCTCTTCAGCAACCGAGCTAAAGCCTGCACCCTTAGAGATACCTAGTAAAGCTGGGGATGTAATCCTGTGTGCCGTTAAGATTCTTGTAGAGATTCTTTCTTCTAGAGTAATGTAGTAATCGTCGTTAGCATTCTCGATTGGAGTAACTTCTAACTCTTTACCAGGCTCAGAGAATGCAAGGAAGAATCTACCAGCGTTATCTTGACCACTAAATGTTTCTTCGATCTCGTTATAGATCATTCTTCTTTCTTCTGGAGTAGGGATACCATTTCTAAATTGTACAAACATAGATGGAGCTAAGCCATTGGAAATGTTTGCGTTATGGAATCTAGATACTCTTCCATCGAGCTCGATATCGTTCAATGCACCAACATATGCTGGTAGTGGATATACGTTGTTACCTGGAGTGTAGTTAAAGCAGTAGTAAATCTGCGAAGCGTTATCGCCCTTATTATCTGTAGGGTCAAATGCTCTATACGCAACTGGTTTGCATTTACGTACGTTAGACCAATCAGAAGAGTGGAAGTATTCAGTAACTTCGTCTTCTTCAGTCATCTTACCAGATCTAATGTTTGCAAATGGAATGTGGTAAAGCTCCGCTATACGGTCTCCACCTTTATTCCATACTACGTTCATTGCGTATCCGTTGTATAATGCGTAATCTAAAGAGATCTTTGCAAATACTTCGTCAACTGTTTCGCCTTTAGTATTGATGTATTCGTCACCAATAACTTTGATACCATCACCGATCATACCATCTTTGATAGCTTGGATAGCAGTGTGGTGCATTGCAGAACTATCGTATAATTCTATTAGTCTTTGTGGAAACAAGTTGTGTTCGCCGTAGTATACGTATTCTTTACCTCTAACTTCTTTAATGTTAGGTAGATCTAATGCGTCAAACGATTGACCTTTGATAGAATATAAACCTTCTGGATTTGTATTTCTCATAGTTAATATGTTGGACGGTAATAAGTTACCGCTTCTCTGTTTTCGTTATTTGACTGATATGGAGTAGTTCCAGTAGAGCCACCTTCTTCAGTAATATATTTTAGTAGTCCTGTTTCTATAATGTTTGCAGAACCATCTTGGACTTCGTAGTCGTATATTGCATTGATATGCGCAGTACGTTCAGCCTCAGTTATATTTATCACGAATTCTGAGTAGCGGTTATTTGATGTAACTGGTGTTAGTTCCCATGACCAGTACTCATCAGAAGCTTGCGATTGTATTGCAAGATAGTGTGTTGTACTCAGATTTGGTGTATTGAAGCTTATTTGCGCAGTTGTTGCGCCAGTTGGTAGATATAAGGTCATTACGTGTAAAATGCTGTATTTATACTACTAAATATAGATTTAGCCCGCGTTGTAAATAAGAAAGGGCCCACAAATTAATGTGAGCCCTTAGGGTATAGAGACACCCGCTAGGGTGGGAAGCTTATGCTTCGACTATAGTACCTGTTACTTCGAATGAAGGTGATGCTTCAAGACCTGATACCGTGATTTCGTATCCGTTTCTATCTGCGTACGCTGTACCTGAGGTAGCTGTACCTGCAGACATGTATGCGCCTCTTTCAATACCTACCGAGAAGTACTTACCATTGCCATCTTTGAATACAACAACCATTGATGTAGCTTGAGCCATAAGAAGAATCTCATTTCTCTTAGATGCTTCCATCTTGTTAAACACCATAGTTAGTGCTTGGTCGTATGTAACAGTACCGTTCTCTTGAGAAACTGCAACAGTTTCAGTGAACGATGATGTTTGACGTGGTACTTCAAATTCGAAGAAATCAGCCGGTGCAAGTGCAGAACCGCCAACTGTAATTGCAGTAATTACTCCTGCAGCTTCAGTGATGCTTTCTACAGCTCCGTTTGCGATGAAGATCTTCTCGATCCCACCATTGCTATCATTACAATCTAATGTAAATCCTGCTGTTAAGTTAGAACATGCCATATTTCTGAATTCTTTTTTTGGTTAAAGAATGGGACCGAAGTCCCATCCTTGAGGTTTTGATTACGCTAGTGCGTTTGTAGCGAATACGTTGATTTGGTGTACTGCAACACCTAATCTCCATTTAGCGATGAATTTTACTACATCTTCGCCTTTGTCAAAGTAGAACTGCATTGTTTCGAAGTCAGACTCTAGACCAGTACCAGCTACGATGAATCCTGCAGGACCTGCAGCTACGTAGTTAGAACCTGTTAGACCTGAAGTCTTAACAACTTTACAGTTAGTACCAATTAGATCAAGAGACTTACCGTCGCCTTGGTTGTAGTGGTAGTAGTTTTGAGCAACTAGAGCTCTTCTTAGAGTCTGGAAGTTAGCTGGAGAAACCATCATGATAAGGTCTTCTCTGTTCTTAACTGACTCATCGATAGAATCGAATAGATCTAAAGCTTGGTCGATTGCGTTAGCAACAGTCCATGCAGCAGCGCCAGCAGGTACAGTTGCACCGTTAGCAGCAGTTACTTGATCTTTGATACCTTCGCCAGTACCGTCACCGTCGATTAGGTAAGACTCGTTGTACTTCTTAACTCTCTCTACGTAGTATGTAGCGATAGTTTCTTCGAATGGTACAGAATCTTGGTCAGCGCCAGCTGACATTCTTTGGCTTAACCAGTATTGACGTAGATCGTCCGGGCAAAGCTCCATTTTTACTTGCTTGTCTCTGATAGTAATATCTACCTGAGAGAAGTTTACATCACCTGAAGGGTTCCATCCACATGCAAGATCTGCAACGTTTAGGTCTCCGTCCATTAGGTTGATTGCGACTGTTCCAGCTGATAAGCCTGAACGTACGTCGATTTCTGACATTAAGTCAGTTGTTAATACTGCTTTAGCGATCAATTCTAATGATAGCTCGTCAGTATAAGTTGAAAGTGCTGTTAAATCAAATGCCATGATTTCAAATTATTATTTTTAGTTATTACTTTCTGCCGTTGCGGATAGCGATGATAGATTCGATACGCGCGTTAGCTTTCGTTGTTTTAGTTGCAACCTCTTCTTTGAAGTTGTTACGAACCGGTTTAGTAGCAGGCTCATCTGCTAATGCGTTAAAGCGCTCAGTTAGAGAGCTCATTTCTTCTTTTACTTCTTTCTTGTAGTCGTTGATTAGTTCAGCGATAGCACCTAGAAGTTCTTCTGAAGACATCTCTTCTTTGATTTCTTCTTCTACTTCTTCCATTGCTTCCTCAGTAACTTCTTCGCTAGTAGCTTCTTCAGCTACAGGCGCGTCCATTGCTTTCTCTTCAATAGATGCAATCTCACCATTCTCTCCAACAGTAACAAGAAGACCTTCAGTTGTTTCGTGGATGCCTTCAGGTGCAAATGGATCTTCGTCTTCTTCAGTTGAGATGTAAAGGATTGCTCCTGCTACGATCTCACCATCAGTGTAAACTTCTGTACCGTCTACTAGAGTTGCAGCAGCCATTTTAGCTTCTGTTGCCTCTTCTGTAGCAGATTCAGTTTCTTCCATTTCTACCTCTTGTACTGGAACTTCAGCTCCAAGCATAACACGCAATTTAGTGATAGCGTCTTGTACAGTCATAGTATTAGTAATTGTTTTTAAGGGTTAGAATAACTAACCTTGTTTGTAAATATAACAGTATATGTATCTGACAAAAGTTACTTAGCTTTACGGCGTACCTCCCAGATTCTAGTAATATTTAGAACAATACCTGTAAGGATAAGTAACAGTGATAAGATAGTGTTAATATCTAACCAAGCTACTCCAGCTCCAGCTATTGTTGTTAGGTTCGCTATACTGTCTTTAGTTTCGTGTAACATTAGTTCTTTGCTAGTTTTTCTATAAAGTTACCAGCAACTGAATATCCACGTAGTTCTCCGTCTTTAATCTTTTGCCATGTATCTTCGTCATTGATCTTGTAGCTAACCATCCACGTTCCTACTGGTACATTGTAACCGTACTTAGTTGACTTATCGTAAGTCTCATCTTCTACGATCCAAGATTCTAGTAGTGTATTGTTGGTAACCACATTATCATCATGGTTAACATCTGTATTATTATGTCTGTTATCTGCTAAGAATTTCTCAGCAATGTTCTTGATAGTTTGTTTAGAGAAGTAAACGTGAAAGATATTACCTAATGCATCCTTACGTGGGATTAACATTTGTGGTACCATTGCAGGTCCTACGATTACTCTTTGTTCCTCATTGAAAGAGAAGCGAGAATTTGGGTGGTGCCAGTAGTTGTTCTGTGGACCGGCAGTTTGACCTGCTCTGCCCGATGCTGGGCCATGAGAGATCATTATCAACTGTCCGCTATCTGATCTAAATACATCTAGCTCCTCCCAGTAGTGTTTACAGTTTACACCGCCTTTATAGTCGAAGATGGAGTAACGTTGTCCATCATGGCGGAAACCTGTGTTAACACGACTTGACATCTCGTCAATTTCCTTACGAGTATACAATTTGCGCATTCTTTGCATTGCCTTACAGAAGTTACGCTCTGCAAGTGCTCCTGCATATCTGTACTTTCTTTCTGGCTTCTCGTCTTTCTTTACTCTGCGACCTAATACGTCTAAAGCGGCTACGCCCTTTAAGTAATCTCCGATAGTGTTAAAGTTAGTCTTTGTACCATCGATCATAATTACTGATTCAGGATCGTATTCCTCTCCGAACTCATCAGACTTTGCAAGCTCTACAATGTAGTCTTGTACTTGCTCTTCTAGAGATGCAAAATCTTTACGTAGTTCTTCGTATTTACTAGCCACGTAGAACGATTCTAAGACATCCGATGTCTCATACTCTGTTCTCCATTTAGAGTATAGTTTAAGTGTCTGTAGTGATGGCACAGTATTGTCAAACTCAACCTTCTTGTCTCCTACGTTATAGTAAGGGAATCCAAGGTTAGCTCTACGGCCATCTTTGTAATATTTGTTGATATCTAAGATACCATCAAACTGTTCTGCTGATAGATCTACAATTCTACCATTAGTTTTATTTTGTACATACCAGTGTGTTGATTGGAAGTCTACTCCATCTACCTGGTATTCCATCTTCTTGATTAGTTTTAGATCCCAGTTACTTTCGTATCCTCCAAGAGAATAGAATAAGAACTGTGCGATCTGGAAGCAGTAACCAAACGGGTAACCTGTATCGATTCCGTTCTCTGCAAGTATCTTCATCTGCTCACCGTGGTCTACGCCACCTTCGCCAGCAGCTCCACCACCTGGTTTCTTCATCATATCTACATTAGCATCTAAGAATGCTTTGTAGTGTTCCATACCTGTATTGTCTACATAGAAACGATCGTCCCATGATGCGTAACAGATAGCTGATGCTTGGTCTTGTGGGTACCCTTCTTCTTGGATAATTGGAATACAACGACTGATGAAGTCTTCTTTATCTTCTCCTGGCTCTGGGTTAACAAACTCTTCTTGTGCGAAGGCTTGCCAGTTGATACCAATAGCCGGAGTATTTACGAGACTCATGATATCTACGCCAAGACCATCTAATTCTAGTTCGTCTGCGTCTATTCTAAGTTCTACAATCTTTCTCATAGTTTTGCTAAGTCGTTAATTTTCTTGTTGGCTTCTTGTTGGTTGGTCATTTCGTCTGCAACAACGTATGCCTTAACAACGGTTTGTGATTCTGGTGTAACTACGTTATTGCCACCTACTACTGTATCTATCGCACTCTGTGGATTGAAGCTTGGAATCGTAGGTCTTGATGGTACTCCACCTGAATCCGCTGTTCCTCCTGGTGTTGGAGTTGATACTATTGCTTTAACATTAGCAAGACCGCCCGCAATAGCAACGCCAGCAGCAATAGCAGCTCTAACTGGTGAGGTTGGATCACCTGGTATAAGTTGTGAAGCATATGCAGCTTGAGCGGCTTGGTAAGTTTGAATAGTAGTCTGAGCGATAGCAGCAGCTTTTGCAGCAGCTGAATTCTCACCGAGAAGGCCTGCAACAGCACCCAAAGCATCAGCAGCGACACTAAGATTCGCATCTGCAACTTCTTTCTCCAACTCTTCTCTAAATTTAGCTTCTTCTTCATCAATGGCCATTCTTTTATTACTGAACGATTGTTTAGCTGCGTTCTTCTCTTCTTCTGATGCTTTTAGTAATTCGAGTTCTTCTAGGGCCGCTCTTTCAGCTATCTCTAACTCTCTCCTTGCTTGTTCGAATGCATTGTCTAACTCTTCTTGAGCTAACTCTTGTAACATATCTCTAATGCTACGCTTTCTATCAACCTCTTCTTGGTCAAGCTCACGGCCTAACTTTCCTGCTTCTTGTTCTACAGTGTTTAGAGCTGTTTGAGCGTCTATACGCGCAGCTGTGGCCTCTGCTAACTGTGTTTCTAGTTCTTCTCTCTTCTCGTAGTTACTTTCGTTAGCAATTTGTAACTCTAGTAGATCTTCTTCTGCTTTAGCTTGTTTAGCTACATTCTGAGCTAACTGTACTTGTATCTTTCCAACTTCGTCAAGTGCAGCTGCTCTTTCAGCATATGTAAGTGTAGTATCTTCTGCTATCTTTCTTTGAGCTTCTAACTGTTGGTTAAGCTTTGCATTCTCAACTGTTAGTTCTTGTTGTAGATCTCTGAGGTTTCTCTGAGCGTTTACCAATGTGGTAGCCGTTACAGTAGCTTCCTCTACAGCTTTCTTTATCTTCTTAAATGCTTTCTCGCCAGCTTCTCCAATCTTCTCTACAGAGTTATCAACACCTGTAAATACATCAACAAGTTCTGTACCTGCTGATTTTACATCTTCTAGGGCTGCAGCAAACTCACCAGAGAATACATTCATCAGGGCTGAGCCAAGGAAACCAACTACTTCAATAGCAGATCTAAATCTCTCAATGATGTTGTCAACGATTAGTTGTCCAAAGTCTTTTAGTGCTTGTACTGGATTCTTAAATGCATCTACAAGGTTACCACCTAGCTCTGCTGCAAATTCTGTTAACTCTCCA
>Ga0233410_10000287_pt1 | contig 17335 bp, 17 predicted proteins | sample Na_anoxic_1_MG_FD_179869 | JGI IMG/M metagenome (GOLD analysis project Ga0233410, IMG submission 179869) | Seawater microbial communities from Saanich Inlet, British Columbia, Canada - Na_anoxic_1_MG | ecosystem: Environmental > Aquatic > Marine > Inlet | place: Canada: British Columbia...
CCACCATTCCTCATCCCCATAGGGGGACCTCCAGGTGGCATACCCCCGGGAGGACCCATTCCCGGAGGACCGGAAGGAGTCATTCCGGGAGGACCCATTCCCGGGGGAGCCATACCTGGAGGACCCGGAGGAGGTCCCATCCCTGGCGGAGCCTGTGGCTGGGGAGGGATAGACTGGGCGGCTGCAATTACATCCTGTGCCACAGTAGATTGGGGCTTCTCTGCCGACTGGCTCTCGTAACGGTCCCTCATCTCTGAGCGTCTCTCAAGCTCGGAGAGAACCAGAAAAGAAGGAGCCACTCCCGAAGGGCTGGACATCTCCTGAGTCAGCCTGCCATCGGGCCAATGCTTGAGTTCCTCCATCTGCTCAATAATATTCTTAGGAACCTGAACACTGTTCGTCCCCGCCCCGGAGCTACTCCCCGCGATACCCAATCTAGCCATTACCACTTCCTCCTATCACCCACCAAAGAGCGATTGCCCAAGCATCGCGCCGCCCAACAGCTCATCCGCAAGGCCCGGCCCAGGAGAGCTTATGTATTCTCTCTTCTCCTGCGGCACGCCACTCAGGAGATTCATGAACCAATTCAAATTTTCTTTCGGGTAGTCCCTCTGTCTCTCAAAGTCATTATAGAGCATGTCGAGAACAGACTGCTCCAGCTCCTGCTGGCTGGACCCAGCCCTCTGCATCTCCCTTATCCTGTTGTCCAAACGAGACTGGTAAGAGTTCCCCAGAGAATCGGCAGTACCTGCCAGTGAGGCGTATTTCTCAGCTAGGCTAAACTCCGCATCGCGGTTCTCCTGACGGGCCTTCATGCTCATCTTCTCAGCCGCCTCGGCATCGTCTCCCAGCCGGAACAACGCATCCCTATCCTTATTCATTAGCCCCATACCGAAACGCCTTGAGTCGTCCCCATATTTCTCGACATCAATCCGAGAGGCTCTGTCTTTGTTGAATTGAGCCTGGGCATTCGCATATGCCTCCGCAGAGCCCCTAGCCTGAATATCCCCCATCTGGCCAATGAAATCCCTGTGCCCAAGCTGGCTCATGAGATCAGCCCTGTGACCCCCGCGAGATCCCCTGCCAACACTCGCTGCATCACTCTGTTGCTGGGAAAGCGCATACTCCTCACGCGCCGCAGCTAGAGCCTGATCCGTAACTGCCTGCTGGTACGGATTCATATATTGACTCGCTTGTTCGGCCCCAAAAATACCACCCTCAATGTCCGCAGGATCATAGTAGCCAGACGTAGACCCAAGATAGTAATCACCCGGGTTATAGTCATTGCGCTGCCACATCCCCTCTGCGCGATTAAGCGCACCCTCTGCCTCGCCCATCTGAGTATTGGAATAGTCAGAAGTGGGATCCCCCGCCAAAAAATTCAGCTTACGGGCGTCCATCGCGGCGAGCTGCATGTCTGAAAAGCCAGCTATTCGCTGGGAGAACGTATCATCATCAGTTCCTGGCTCATTATCAACACCCCAGCCATAGCCTTTATACGCCTGATCTATAATTCCAGGATCATCAGGAGAGCCACCCGCCGCCTTAATTGCCTTCAAATATCCTGGTTGTCCCCACTTGGGCATACTGGTCGAATAAATAGTCTCGGGCATCCTATACTCCTAACTCCATTACTGTTGCAGAAACGTTAAAGCCGAGGGGGGAAAGAGCCTTCAGCCATCCTCGCCTACCTATTATCTCTATCCCGTCGCAGCCATTTTCCCTCGCCCACTTGGACAGCGTGGAAATAATTATCTCTCTGTCGTTGAACCATACCGGCCTAGAGCTGCTGTCCGTCAACGCACCGAGGAAGGAGATGGTCAACAACCTCCTGGATGGATAATCCGCAAAGGATGTGGTCGCTGCCGCCAGGGGGCAGCCGTCATCGCCTTCCAGTATCCATAGCGTCTGCCCGCCAGAGCCAACCTGCTCCCTTAGCCAGGAAATATTAAACCTACCACCTGATGTGTCGCATGCCCTCTCAAGGCAAGCGGAGACATCGTCCCAGCATCCATCAACCATAAAGGGATGGATGGGGACGAATCTTGAGGCACCCATCAGACTGGGATGATACCCGCTGGATCAATAGCCGGTGGTTGCTCGACCGATCCGCCACGCGCACCACGAATCCTCTCAACCATGTCCATCAGCTCCCCGGCGCCTGCCTCCGTACTGCCATTGCCCAGACCACTCACCGCATCTGCCGGTACAATATATTCACCACTCGAAAGACGGACCTCTTCCTCCCCGTCAATCCTTGCCGGGATATCATCAGACATGCCATCGCCAGTAACCTTGGACAACTGGTCAATGACCATCATCAGAACCTCTTCCCCGAAGTCCCGAACAAAATCCCGAATAACAGACTCGCCCTCGCCGCCTTCAGCGTGAAGCGCAACAACCACCTCCGCAACGCGCCTCTCAAGTTCAGGATTAGCGGAGGGTCCAGACTCCCCCCCCGGCATCGGTGGCTGCATCTGATCCGGCATAGCGGGTCCCGCCGCCCCGGCCATGACATCCGCCAGTCCACCATTTGCATATTTTCTTGGAGAAAAGGAAGGCATGCGCGGTGGAGCAGCACCCCCTATACCACCCCGAAGAGATCTTCCAGATCTATTGTACGGCATAACTAAAAACCCCCATATTGCATCCCTGTTCCTGAATTAATATAACCATGCTTAGCCAAAGTACTTCATCTCACGCGATCCAGATAATATCGCCTCAAGCTCCTCCTCGGACAGATCTTCCAGCGAAACTTCACTACCAAGCTCAGTATCCCCGTAGAAATTAACATCATCCACCGCATCCCAGTCAATCGGAGGATCCACCGACTCGGGAATAGTCGCACCCTCGTTCGGGTCCGGGGCCAATGCGTGCATTATGCCACCAAAAGCCAGACCGCCCAGCATTGGCCCCGGATCAAACCCCAAAGGTGCTGCTGCTGCTGCCGTACCTGCTGCTGCCGTACCTGCTGCCTTCGTGCCTGCGTCAACTGCTGTCGGGACCACCGCATCAGCACCACTGGAAATAATATCGGGAAGTCCAATCATCCCAAGGCCCTCGTCGAGTAGGCTAGCGCCGCCCTCAAATAAATTTACGCCCTGTTCCCATAGCCAATTCGCGCCTTTCGTCACGCCACCCCAAATGCTCGACCCCAACTCGCCCCAGAAGGCCTCCGGCAAACCCGTTACCGGGTTTATGGGCATCTTCCCTCCAGGAAACTGCGATGCAAGATTCTCAACCTCTCCCGGTGTAACATGCATCAGCATTGTGTCTCCGTGGCGACCGTATTCCGCCAAGGCATCCGCAAGACCGGAGAGTTCTTTGTTCCCGACACGTTCTTCCATGATTAACTAACCTCTATTCCCATTACAGTAAATGATATCTGCCCAGCAACACTCGCCTTCACCATAATCCGATCTCCGGGTGAAAGAGTAAGCCCAAGCTTTAATATCCTTGTTGTATTTGCGAGCATGGTTACGTCCTTGAATATATTCTGGCTATCTGAGTTAACCGGGGGAAGCGCAGCCACATCCGCAGCACTCTGGACCCTTATGCTGAAATTGGGAGTGGCGCTCGCCGAGATGTTGCAAACAATAATAGTACTGACCAGCGACTGGACCGTATTGGCTATCGCCCTCGGACCAACCTCTATCCCACCTATAAGATTTCGGTCAGGGAAGGGGACTGTGTAAATATCAGAATATGTCCCGGCGTTCGTCTCCTGCCCCAGGATTTTATATACGTCACTCACCCAACAATTTCCTCGCCAATATCTGCACCAAGAAGCATCGCCCTCTTGTTTGACAAGGAAAAGAGAGTACTAGAGCCTGACTCTATGCCTGACACTTCAGAGGAAAGCGTGAGCAAGTAGTCCTCAAGTGACCGCCTAAACAGGGACTCATCCAAGGGGTCGTAAGACTCTCTCGGAACTGACAGTGGCATAGGCTTAGTGGCCACTATCTCCTCCCATCCGGCTTAGCTTCCAGGGAAAAATCTCCCATCCTCCAGCCGGACGAGATGGTGGAAGACTCCATTCTTATATACATCTCCCTCGCCCTGGCCCTGACCGCATTTTCACCACCGACCGGGGCGACCGTACCGGCGGAAAGATTCCCAGTAACAGTCTGGGTTGCCAGTGTGGAAACCGCACCCCCCGGCCTATCTGACCCTAAAAGAGTTACCGTAACACTGGGGTCGGCAGAGTCACTGCCATACCCGAAAAATTCAATGTCGGGAACTATCCTGGATACATGAGCCATATTGTCACCGCTACCAACCTCAAAAAAACCACTCTCTAGAAAGGATTCAATCGGCTGACCCTGCCCACTCTGCCCAGACTCGTGGATCATAATCCCACTCTTCTTTACAGAGGGGAGTGAGTCATAGTCAACCTGTTTTATATACCCCGACAAGGACTCGGACCTAGTCTTTGAATCAAGCCACGAAGTCCTGTTGTAAGTATTAGAAGAGGCCCCAAAGTCGGAGAACTCAGACATGTCGAACCTGCCAGAATACCAAGTGTTCTCAAGGTAATTAAAGGCAACATAGCTAGTCGGCTCCGCCGAACCCTTCTCGGGATAGAACCACATAACCTCACCGAACTCGTAGTTCAGGCCGGAGAAGATTTTTCCCTTGAACTCTCTGTTCAGACTTTGGAATATGTCCTTCTCGATTGGACACACAATGGGGGAAACAACGCCAGTGTAAGCGTAAAATTTATCAGGACCCATAAAATAAACCACGTTGGCCACATCGATAGCAGCCCTGCCGGACGCAAGCTCAACTCCTTCGCTCACGATGGAAAATCCGAAGGTGTCGGGCGGTCCAACGAACCTCATGGAATAAACCCCAAGGTCTGTGAAAATAATAACCTCGGACTTAGTATTAACCGCCCCGATTATTTTAGATCCAACCCTGAGCATCTGACCACCAGAGGTGTTAGTACTGTCAGTAGAGTCCCAATCGAATGGATTGTTCTGGTCGGACCAGCGGACAAGTAAGTTATTTTGCTCGTCCAAGCCCAAGTCATTGCAGGCGAAGGCCACAACGTGGCCATCTCTGTCAGAAACCAAAAAGCTACCGCACTTACTAGGAGATTCTTTTTGGCCGATAACGGTGGAAAATTCCTGAAACCTGTTTTCCGAACCAGCCTTAGGAACCCCCCTGTCTGACTTTTCGCTAGTGTCCCAATAGAATAGAGGCCCGCCACTGTTCAGGACTATCAAATCCTCGTTGTAGTTGTCTATATAAACGGAACGTATGTCACCAGTTAGAACTTCCACAGTCGCAGGATCATTCCAACCCTCGCCGCCGGTTGCAGTACCTCCGGTATTAGGCCCAGTCAGTCCGGTGGTATCAACTAGAGCCCCCGTACTATCAAGAAGATTGAAGGTAAGGCTGGCAAGATTGCCGCCCGTGACGGTGAAATAGTTTCCATTAAGAAGATCCGCTACCTGCCCAGCCCCGATCCCCTCAATCAAAATAAGCTCGCCATCGGGGAAGAAGTTGGCACCCGGGTCCACGGTGATGTCGCAAACAGCACCTATGCTAATTGTGGCAATCGAAAATACAACCGGAACACCCCCCCAAACGCTCGCCCCCCAACCGGTGCCAGAGGTCTGGGTAGAGAGGCCGGAGTTAACTAAATACTCTACCTTCGCGCTCTCGCCGACGGTCGCCGTCCCATCATCGACAGTCTCTCCTGCAACAAGCCAGTAAACATTTTCATTGAGAACGTGGACAACCTGCTTCTCGGATCCGTTGAGTATGTCGCGTATATTGACCGCAGGAGACGAACCAGAATTCCAATTCGCGGGGGTTCCATTGGTCATATCAGAGAAGAGAACAAAATCGTTCAGACCAACCCCGTGCTGCAGATCATTCACAATAATAAACTCACCCGCAATTGCCTCACCTCCCGACCCGATAGGATTATGGCCAGTCGAAAACTTGGCCGAGTCGAGTCCGGTCGTAGTCTTCCTGATGGCGGTTAAATCGTAGGGGATTCCACCAGATACAATGTAGCTTTTCCAGTCAGTACCCACTGCAAGAAGTTGAGCACTACTGTAATCCGTCCATGTGAACATGTCCCTGATGATGCCATCCAGGGTTCCGGGAAGAACCGTCCACCCACCTATGGTCTCGGCATACCCGCCACGAAAACGCATGTTGCCCGAGTCATACCACTTCCCCCTAGCGGCATAGCGAGTGGATTCCCTGTGAAGGCCGGGCTCAAGCTCTATTCTCTTCAGCATAAGAGATATCCAATCACTGGACAGTCGCCTAGTCCACTAGCCGTAGACAACGAACTCAACCTCCCAATCGTACCACTCTTGGTGTTCATCAATTCCCACCCCATAGCCCGCATCGCCCTCCGTAAACCTGTCGGGGAGTTGCGAGTTTGGCCATATTCCAACATGATCCCATCCGGCATAGCCAAGGGCCGTATACATTCCACTGCCAGCCCATGTAGTAGCACCAGAATTGGCGTCGTCATCATGTATATGGGTCACATTGGTCACCGCAGCCATCGTAGAATACCACCTGGGCCTAACCAGCCTCGTCCGGCCATGGGGGAGTGCATGGCCAGTTAAGAGATGCTTACACATACGCTGCGTGCCCTCCCACATCCTTGCCCCGAGAATAAGAAACACCTCATCATCGTTCCACCCCCAACCGCAAGACCCCCCGGCAGGGTACGGCCCCTCGTGCAAGGAAAAGTCATGAGAGGGGAACGGGAAAGCAACGGGGGTCCCAGAGGGCCATAGCCAATCTATTTCCTCCAGACCATAAAAAAAAGATTGGACGGAGACAGGGTCTCCCGACAGACCGCCCGCGCCAAACTGTTGAGGGCCTAACATCATCTGGCCCGATTGCTGGCCGTTGCTAAGTGACCCCATAGGGCCGCCAATGTAGTTATCTTTTATAATTGGACACCTATCCCCATTCTCCCATCCCCCAGTAGGACTTGGCCCACTCCCGGCATAATTAGCTCCAATATATTTAAGGAATGCATCTACACGCACTGGGTTTTCTACATTATGGGGTGTCGCGAACGCCTTCCCATAATATGCCCAGCTCCTGGCTTGACCTCCCCCTCCTGTATTTTGCTCATCAATCCCAGACTGATTGACAGATATGTCAAGGAAGTCTCCCCACTGGCCCAGAACCGCGTTGTTGCTGATGTCCTCTATTGATACGGACACTCTGACCGGCGCGATGCTGCCAGAGTAAGCTAACACTCCAGCCGTGTTCGGAGTCTCGTGACTGTGGGTGGCGCTGGACCAGTCATCAACAGACATATTCTCCAGCACGGGGTCTTCCATAGTAACCGTACCCGTGGGTCCGCCAAGCTGGGGGCGACCCTCAATGGTAAAGTCCTGGCCTACATCGGCAGAAAGTGTATCAGTCTTTACTTGGCCCAAAGTGGTGTCGGCAAGCGAGGTGTCGCAAACGTTCAAGCGGGTATCTGAACTATTGTTCTGATAACTTAGTACTGGATCGGTTAATAAATCCTTACCAACCCCAACTCCAATTGCCGGTGTAGGTGGTGTCATTATCAGATAAGAAGGAGCCCCGGGTCCTACTGGATCATCTGTGGTTACGATCTTAGCCGCATGGCCAGATGCACTCCCTGCAACATTGCCCGTAAGCGGACCCACGAAATCTCCGGGAGCACTCCTTATCTTCCCGGCCCCAGACGGGACCAAGTTGATATCCGCATTACCGGAAGTGGAGATAGTAATATCCTTGTCCGTACCGGCAGACTCTATTACACCGCCGGAATCCGTAGTACCAATAATCAGCCTAGAAGATTCAGTGTCTATGACAATGTGATCGACCAACCCGTCACTAACCCTGAGAGACAGTGGCATGTTGGGAACGACCCAAAAATTGGCAGAACTGGAATCAACCAGATCAACCGAAAACAACTGCAACTTCCCAAGCGCATTCCCGAAGGACCCCTCCTCGGCACTTCCGACCGCGCCCCCTACCGCAGAGAAAACCAATGCTGTACGCCCATTCCTTATGGCGTATCCAGTTCCATTTACATCTAGCCTTATCTCAGATGAACCGCTTAGACTATTCCTGGCGATGAAGGAACGTGTAGGAAGATTGCTGTCCGTGTTTCCCCTAACCCTTACATTGACAACATCTGGGATCACTCCAGTGCTCTTGAATTCAACATAAGAACACCTGCCCTCAGAACCTGATTGGCCAGCAAGACTTCCCTCAACCGTGATCCAGGTAAGAGCCGATGTCGTTTCATCTACGGTCTCAAGGGATGACCCGGTGGGGGGGTTATTGACATCAATCTCCACCGCAAGACCAATCGCAGCTTCCAGTTTTTCATAATTGTCGTTGGTGTAATCGCCCCAAGATTCAGGAGATTCCCCCGTTTCCAACAGGCTTACCTGATACGCACTGGAATAATTAGGCATTACCGGTTACCCACCCTCAATCTCCAATCACTGTGAATTGAACCACCCAGTCAGTACATGAATAAATCCTATGCGCCTGCTGGGCAAAATCACTCGGGCTGACAGCAAGCGATCCAAACCCACCATCCATGATTGAAAAGAATCTATGGCCAACTTCTGTAGCAACCCCTGAGTCAGGCTGATTGTCTCCAGTCCACTCGGCCATCGGTCCCTCAGTTAGATTCGTCCCATTGGTGTCGGCGCACACACCAAGAATTAACCAGACATGAGTATCGCTCCAGCCCCACTGCCCGGAGGCAACATTGGAATTCAGGTTCCAGCGGTTCTGTTCAGCGGTTATTCCGCCGCCCTGTCGCGTGTACGCGGATGTCTGGACCATCTCAACCCGGTCACCAATGCTCCAGCCGTGGGCACCTGACTGCGGGACGCCCCATCCGTTTGGGCCGTTTGGGCCGGAACCCAGAGTAGTCCCGCCCCCTGCGGGATCAACGGGTATCGCAGCATCACCCGTGTACTTCAGGCAAGCCGAAACACCACCCACCGAAGTGACACCATGGGCCTGAGAAAATGCCCTTCCGTAATAGTTCTGGGCCTCTCCCGTAATATCGGTGTAGCCCTCCCCTACAAAATCAATCTCGTGGAGGTTCTGCACTATAACTGTACTGTTAAGGCCTAGGGCAGTATTGGGAAGAACGCCACCGGTTGACGCATCCACATGAGTGTGATTAGCCGAAGCCCAGTCCGTAGCGCCCACAGTCGGGGTTGTCAGGATCGGGCTCTTCACTGTCAGTGTACCCGCAGATAAAGCCTCTACCGTGAGGTTGTTGTTTCCAACCACTGAGGGAGTCCTGATACCTGGAGCATGTAAAATACTAGCCGCTGGGGTGTACGTTAAGGAACCATCATGCACAACCGGATTGTTTGTACCCGTGGCAGACCCGCCCATGACCAAGTTATGAGCCTGTGCATTCCCAGCAGCATCCGTCAATACAACCGATCCAGCACTACCTGTAACATTGCCAACAACATCGCCGGTAAGATCACCCACGAACTCACCACTCCCTGCAACTACATTCCCTGTACCACTTGGAGTCAAATTCACATCTGAATCCCCAGGACCAGACGACTTTATGCTCATATCATTGTCTACCCCGGAAGCTTCGATCACCGCACCCGTGGCACCGTCGCCAACAATTACCTTGGGAGTGTCAGTATCCACCACCAGATAGTCCAAGGTTCCGTCGGTCACGGATAGGGCAGCCGCCTGGGACGGGGCCACTGCAATTTCCGCAGAGGGGTTTTCCGCAAAATCAATACCGGTAAGCTGAACAGTCCCCAGCGCATTCTGGACAGACTTCACCCCCGCTCCGCCAATATCGGCATTTGAGGTGAATATATGGGCAGTGCACCCATTTCTCAGGGTGTAGGTAGCCCCGCCAATATCGAGGACTATCACCTTACCATCGCTGAGGCTATTCGTAGCAATCAGGGTCCTGTCGGGGAACTCGGATACCGAATTCCCCCTAATCTCAACCGTCGCAGTAGAACCAGAGATGGCAACAGTGCTCTTGAAATTAACATAAGAACACCTGCCCCTCGCACCCAGAGTTCCTGTCTTTGAAGACTCCTGTGTAATCCATGTGAATGTATCGGTTGACGCATCCCAGGTGGAACCACCCAAGTTTACTGTTATATCAATCTCTACGGGAAGGCCTACCGCAGCCTCTATTTTTTTAAGATTTTCATTGGTGCTACGACCCCACGACCCAGCCTCCTCGCCATCCCCTATGAGCTTGAACTGATATCCCGTTGAATAATCCGGCATTAGCTATTATAAATCCTCACTGAGGGTCAATCCTCTTTGGGCCGGAGGAAAATGAGTCCACCGTCAACCGGCCCTCCCCCATATTTTTGAGCATAGAAAGCCCATTGGTGAACTGGGAAGAATAGGTTTGTATCAAGTCTGGCTCACCCTTCATGTAGATATAAGCCTCGGCCAGAGAACCGTATAGGAGAGTGTCTGGGGATGTGATGCTGAGCCAGGTTTCAGTGCCATCACTCACAGTTATGGAGTCTCCATAAATTTTACCGTAGTAGTCAACTGTCGATACATAGCTATCGTCAGGTATAGGGCCAAGCCTGATGGTGGCGGAGACAGAGGTGCGTTGCGAAATTGCAATCGACCCTGTGCTGGCCGCCGTGGCGGCGAGTGAACAGGTAATTGAATCAGCACCCTTACTCGCGACCCTCGTGCCGGAGGGCCACCCAGTCCCAACTACAGTATCACCAACACTCACCGAAGAAATTGAGCCTGCAATTCCAGAAATCACCAATGACCCAAGAACCGAGGTCCCGGTAACAGTCACGGCTGTAGGAGCACTGAACTTATCCGACTTAGAAACGGAATAATATTTAGGAATTCCGGTCTGTGGAACATTGACAGTCGGATCACCCACTGTCGGAACGAAGCCCGGATACGCCTCAAGGAGGAAGTCATAATCCTTCCGCACCAGATACCTAGAGGGGCCACCGTCCACAGAGCCCTTAACGGCCAACGGAGCCTCTGATATCCTCACGGAAAGTATATCAACCACACCGGCAGCCATCTCGTACTCAGCGACTCCCTCCGCAGTCTCAACCGAGGAATCACTCTTCCAGAATGATGGCATCTGCACAGAGAGGAAGACCTTATCCTCCGCAGCCCTAACAAAGTCCGGTATGTGGGAGACAAAGCCAGCCTCTGAATTCTGGCAATAGTCCTGTATTGCCGTCTTCAATTCACCGTAGTTCATTTCTAGACCGTTCCCTTACCAAGGAACCCCTTCCTGGCAATCCCCACACCACGAGGTTTAACCCTGGTTATCTTCGACGGGAGAGACCTGATAAGGCCACCCGTATTGTAAGATTTTGTCCTCTCCACCGGTATGCCAACCTTAGCCGAGTACTCTCTCGCAGCGGACATCCCTGCCGGATCGTATGGAAAATGTTTGTCACCTACTTTGGGCATCCTGTCCCTCCGTCCGACTACAAGTCGGGATTATGGTAAGCCTCTACTGCTATGTAATCTATATCAATATCACCAGCATCGACATCCTGGAAAGATCCCGCCGAATTCTGCGAGTCAAAATAGTCCAACCTGAGTGCAACGACTGTCCCTGTCCATGTAGGGTCATCACTCATATCAAAGGACAATTTATAAAAGGAGCTAGTCGGTGAATTCCCCATCACCACCCTCTGGGAGCGTTTGTTTCTTTCCGAACCAGAGAATATAGTAGACGGATCCGTCAACCAATATAGCTGACCCTGGAAATCATATGGATAACGGTCTTCTGGCTCAAAGTCCGGGAAGCGATTCACCCTAAACACGGTAGTCACAAACTTGTAGACAGAGGCGTCTATACTAATGGGGTCCAAGCCAAACCCCGGGTCTCCGTTGACTACATAGGGATCTCCCGGAGCACCAGACGAGCCATCCGAGACAAGATTCAACACGCCGGATTCAGAGTTCCAGCCAATGACCCCGTTTCGACTATACCACCCGTCAATTATGGTGGGGGTACTATCCAGCACGGAGTTATATTCATTGGTCACAACCGAATTGGTGAAATCCCACCGATAGGCATACGGGAGTTCTCTACCCGAAGTAGACCCAGTAGGCCTAGCATCCTTTAGGGCCTGATTCTCTTCAACTTCCAGTTCGTTCACATGAAGCTGAGGATGATCTGGGTCCCAGCAGGACTCGCAAACCCGTAGACCAGTCTCCCTGTAATTCGTGACCTCTGGCTTCAGGTCATTCAGGCGATACTCAAAGCCACACCTGTCGCAATATCCAACCGCACGCCGACCAGCGGAGTAGGAGCCACTCATAAGGCTAACTAAACACCCTTGGAACAAACCTCGATGGAACCTTTTCCCTGTCCTCTTCCGCAGCCATCTGGAAAGTCTCCTCGTACACCTGCTTGAGGAGCGGAATCTTCTCCATGGCCTCCGGCCTCTTCATTGCTATATGGTAAGCGAGCCCGGAAACCAGGGCAGGAAGAAATCTAGCCGGAACCTCCATGGTCTCGGAGGCGCTAAGGCCAGAGTCCGCTATACGCCTTACCCTCCAGTAAAGTATTTTGTATTTGTTACCCGTCGAGGCGGACGTAGACCCACTGTCAGGAACTGGCCATAAATGCACCTTATCCTTCCTGTCGGCTGGCTTCCCAGAAACCCCAGTCCCTAGAATCCCGCGCCTCTCGACATAATATTGAAGCGGCCTTCCCTGGGAAAGCTTGTTGGGTATAGCTGTGTAATTTGACTCAGAAATTCTACTCAGTACATAATCAGACTGAGTGGACAGCGCCCCATCGTTGACGCGGAGGATAAGGTCCAGAACCCCAACCGTATCGGAATCAAGCGAATAGGAAGAAACTCCCTTGACTAGATAATTTTCAAAGAGCGCAGTTTCAGAGTCATCCCCCTGCGTGTCTATCCTGCGCTCATCCACGGTCCACAGGTTTAATCCCCTGTTTTGCCACTCAAGCATTAGATAATTAAGGCTACGCCTAGCAGTCCTCAGATCGTACCCAGTACGCATCTCAAGACCGGCTCGCTCATACGCCTCCTCGACAATCTCGCCTATGTCTGGATTGAATGTTGCCGTAGTTGATATAGCCAATTCACACCTGCCGAGTCATGTATTGTAATACAAGACCCATTAAGGAAAGTAGGCCTACCCCTATCGACGCTACCGTGGTCAGCCTAGTCTTCAGTTTTTCGTGTTCCAGCCTCAAATTATCCTGCTCCTCCGATACGAGCATCACAATCGTCCGAAGGTTTCTATGGTCGTGCCTTACTTCCTTTAGTTCCTGAAGTGCTGCACCAACCTCGCGCTCGGTGAACTCTCCATCCGGGGTCATCTAGCCTCTATGGCTCTCAAGATATCCTGCGAAGATGCTCTCATATCAACGCGGAGATCTTTTATCTCATCTTTAAGCTCACTGAGAACTTCACTATTGTGTTCAACACTCGTTGCCACCCGCTCAACCCTAACCTCTAATGCAGATACTTGTCTTTCATCTGCTGACTCAGAGTGCCTTGGCTCTCCTGCATGAGTTGATGCGAGGATGAGAACGCCTCCTATAGCCGAAGCCATTATAGTGATTGTACTCCAGAAGGTTGTCTGGCTCACATTTGACATTAAAGTTTCTCCTCGCAAATTAAACCCGGACTCTTCCAGGGCATTTCGTCCTCTTTTGCACGATTGTCAGGCACTCCAAGCAGGCTGAAACAAGCCTCATGCCATGTTTCCAGAACCACACTTACCAGCCGATCCCATTCCTCTTCGTTGCGTGTGAGGGGCTTGAAGCGTTCGTTGAGGGCTATGGCTGACCCATTCATCATGTTCTCCATACAGAACTGATGGGCTTGAGAGGACTGATCCTGAGCGAATGCAGGAGCCGCCATCAGGAGCATTAGAGTAATCCCAGTCAGCACCCAGACCCACCCTCAACGGCACTTCCACGGAGAATCAACCCAGCGTTCAACCGGGTGTAGGCCGCCAAGAGGTCAGCATCTGAACTGACGGTTGATCTAATGTCAACATTGGGGTCGGCAGCACTGAGATCTTGAACCCAATCACACTCACTCGCGAATCGCATTATTCGGTAAGTGCGCCTTGTCCCACCCGCGTCATCGAATGGTTGAGTGACAGCCGAGGGTGACGCAACGACCTTCGCCTGGGAGTAAGTATCTTCCCAAAGCGGACCAGCAATAGAGTCGCACGCACCGTTGTGGCAGTCCAAGCTGAAAAGAGAACTGAAGTCCCTACCGTCAGGTGTCAGAGGTAAGGACGAAGGGGTAGCGAGTTGACTAATTGTTTCAGCAACGTCAGTGGACAGGAATCTCAACTCAGATGTGCTGCCTGCGCTGTCCGGGTTCACCCACCCACCCATCGCCACGAATGGGACATTCAGACCTGTCTCTGACTCAGTTCCCTTGTAGGCATACCCCGCAGTGGGTAAAGTGGGGTTCACGGTGTCAATTGCGTCCTGCCAGTCACCATCATCGGGGACGGGTATCCAGTCGGCTCCCTTATTTAGACCCTTGAAATTACTCGCGATGGTGCGCACACTACCATTGTCCCCTGTGAAAATAAACAGTGTGTTCTTTAGGCCCGCTGTTCCTAAAGCCTTTAAGTACAGACTGATCTGACGATCAACAAACAGACTGGCACCTTGGCTGTATCCTTCCCACGGGCCTAATGTCATCGCTTTGCCGTTCCCTGGTATTTCTCCATTCTCATCGTGGATGTCCGCACCCCACCATTCGGACGTTCTCCAGCACAGGGGCCAATCGGGACCACAACTAGCAGCGTAGGGGATAGACCACCCAGAGGGGCCAAGCGGGAGGCTTGAAGCAGCGGCCTGTGCGTAAGTGTAGCCCGGAAGGCCATGGTTCGGCCACAGTGCAGCATTAGAAGATGGGCCTAGAGATTTCATTCCCTCTTCAAAAGTTGTGTACCCCTGTGGACTCTCGTTTCCCATGTAACCAGCTTTATCACCATGATACTCATGGAAACCCATACTTATCATATACGGGCGTGCATAATGATTGTCCCAGGGACTATGGAAATCCCCAGAGCTTCCATCACTACGGGACAAGGCTGTGTCCTTTATGTGTTCAATGGATCGGTAGACCATGTTCTCGTCTACGTGCATATACTCGTCAGTAAGACCATTCTTAATGTCGGCGGGCAGCATTGATGTGTCCCACTCCACTAGTGTTCCAATCCCAGTGTCATGGTCGATATGCGCCTCATTAAATCGGCGGGCGAATTTTACATCGTAGGTGAGGCCATGCTGCCCTAGGCACAAATTGAAACTTACGGCAGGTCCGGGGGTGAGTGCGGGCATGTGGTTAGCGGTGCCGGTTGGGTCGAGACCTGTCAGACAGCTATTAGAAAACTGGGTTTTCCCCCCGGTTACAATCTCGTACTCAGGGTCTGTTGCAAGAATTCGTTCGGCTGTACCTAAACCGTCAGCCACTGCCGTTGCATTAGTCGGGCTGTTACTCCACTTAGTTAGTCCCAGACGGAGCATCTCCCGTGTGGGCTGGCACTGCATCCCAGACCATGCACCTGTGAAGTTCACCCCCTGCCGCGTCATGTGCAGGAGGTTTGGCATAGGCGTATTAACGGGGTCATTGTGAGTCCATGAGCTACCCAGTCCGTCGTTGTTGGCGTAGTACATGGTGTCTGCGTGGTTGGGGCTTTGGTATGCCCCCAGCATGTAGTAATTGTCCCGGCCTACGTCATCAACCGAGATCCAAATGATGTTGGGCTTTGGATTGTGGCCCTTTATAAGTAGGCCCCCCACAGCGTTGCTTGATGCGGTCGCGAGGCTGCTGGTGAACAGGAAGATGAACAGAGCGGATAGTATATTCTTTATGTACATGGAACCCCCGGCGTAGTGCAATCGCATGGAGTAACCCCGAACCCTGACGGACAGTAAGTGATGGTTATCTCGCTGTTGCCCCAGTCAGTTGACCCCCAGTTGCAATCAACAAATGCTGAGGAGTTAAACTGTACGTTACTTACACCTGTACTATACAACCCGATATTATCCACCTCTGGAACCGCTTGAGTACCTGCCGCAACGGTTACCCTTGCGTTGTTGTCAGTAAGTGCCCTGACAGACAAGATATTATCCACAGCACTGTTCCAATACGTCCTAAGTATACTAGTCACTGGAGACGGGATCTGTTGCTGGTCGTTCTTATATACATCCAACGCACAATGATTTTGGATAGTCGAAACCCCGCCTACCAGTAGTTGTGTTTGGGTTCTCTCTACTTGAAATAAAGCGGGACTTGCTGTTGGGTTCACAAGCTGAATAGTGTCACCGCAAATACCAGGTGTTAAAACGTATTCACATAGTTCATTATTCACAGGGTTTGCCTTGATGTATGGAACAGTTGTGGGTTGTGTAAATGCCCCATTGGCATCACTCCAACTTGTATCCTCTCCTGTGGATACCAGGGGAACGTAGGTATCCGTAGCAACCATAGTTGCGTGCCCAAATTTTGTGTTATCTGGCCCAGAGGGCCAAGTTGTGCTGTACCCACTTATATCTAGGTACTCTTTGAGAATAGTGGTGTTCGTTTCCACGAGTGAGAAGGGGAATGAAGTCGCGGTCGCTGTACAAAGAGAAGCGGGACTAATCCCTGGATCACAGAAGGCATAGTTAAAATGCCTCCCCCGGAGTTCTTCTATCAATCCATCCTTTGGCAAGAATATAGTCATTCTTACTCCACTATTGAGAATCGGGTCTCTATCAAACGTGATTATGTTGCTGCTGCCGTGGGCCACGATGCTTTTGATACCTATCCTCCCTACCGGGCCGGGGTTTGAAATCCAAGCAGGCATTGCTGAGTCCTCCCCAACGAATGTTCGCCACGGCTGGATGGGCGTAGGTATCGTGAATTTCATACTGGTGGTGCTGTAACTGATGTTTCTGTCAACGGTACCGATGGACGCCCACGGGCAACCCTCAGTTGATGTCCCATCAGCATTGATTGTACATACCGTGCTTGACGGGAAGTCGGCATCCTCAAGTTTCATTGTAAAACTCTCAGATCCGAAATTCCCGGCCTCACTCAGAGCTATTCCAGAACCCACAGTGGCACTCGGTGTCACTACTATTCCCTGCCCAGGGTTTTTCAGCCAGATGCTGCCAGCGCGGTCGAAATATATGTCAGAGTTTGTGTCTGTACATTGCGTCCCCGCAGTGGCCGAACACCCAATCGCGAACCCCTCCGCAGCGTTAGTGACCTTGGTTGTCCCATCGACAGAGGTAGTCGCACCGCCACCACCACCACCACCAAAAGTGTTGCCGGGTCCAGACACCTGA
>Ga0233410_10000290_pt1 | contig 17163 bp, 14 predicted proteins | sample Na_anoxic_1_MG_FD_179869 | JGI IMG/M metagenome (GOLD analysis project Ga0233410, IMG submission 179869) | Seawater microbial communities from Saanich Inlet, British Columbia, Canada - Na_anoxic_1_MG | ecosystem: Environmental > Aquatic > Marine > Inlet | place: Canada: British Columbia...
ATTTGGCTTAATGACAATCTGCACACCTGCTGCAACAAATTCTTTCAGTTTATCCCCCTCATTTGAATCGGTTATTATTGATAACCGCCTTGATTGTCAAGCGCGCTTTCAAATATCTGATGAACCATCGTTCAGGAAGAAAGAGGATTCAAGAATGATCAGCTTTTTTTCATCTCTATTTAATTGTCCAGCCGCCGTCGACCAGCAGAACATGACCGGTTATCATATCCGCGTATTCGGTTGCGAGAAAAAGTACCGGATAAGCGATTTCTTCAGGGTTTGCCATGCGACCAAGAGGGATGCTGTCAAGAACGAAATTTTTAAATTCCTGATCGTCAAACATTTTTTTCGTCATCTCTGTCTCGACAAACGTAGGAGCCACGGCGTTGACATTGATGTTGTATTTGGACCATTCCAGAGCCAATACCCGGGTGAGTTGGTCCACACCTCCCTTACTGGAGCAATATGACGCCCGAAAGGGGATGGCCACGCTTCCGGCCTGCGAGGAGATGTTAATAATTTTCCCCCTGCAATGCTTAATCATTTCCCGTCCGGCTGCCTGGCAGATGAAGAACAAAGATTTGAGATTGATGCTGTGGACGGCATCCCAATTCTCTTCGGTTACATCTTCGGCAAGCTGAATTCTGTTAATTCCTGCGCAGTTCACCAGAACGTCGATTCGCCCCATCTTGCGAACGCACGTGTTGACCATCTTTTCAGCAGCACCGCTTTCCGTTAGATTCAAGGCTTGGTATTGGTGATCAACCCTTTGTTCAGTAAGGCATTCGGAAAGACGCATCAATTTTCCCTCATTTGTGCCGTTGATATAAAGAGCTGCTCCAGCGCTACCGAAAAGCGAGACTATCGCCTCGCCGATGCCGCCGGTGGCACCTGTAACCAGAACAGTCTTGTTCTTCAGGGAAAGCTGTGTGTTCATCATTTTGCGTATTTTTCCTTTCTCACCTTACAAGAAATTCCATGAGCCAGCATGTTTTCATAGTTGCAGGATCGCTCGCAGACTTCTGCAATTTTAAGCGATGCCTCTTTGGTTGCATACTGGTAGGTGACGGCTTTTACAAATTTCCCAACCGACAGACCGCCGGTGTATCTCGCCGCTTTCATGGTCGGCAGCACATGGTTGGTACCGATGGTCTTGTCGCCGTACGCTACCGTTGTTTCCTCACCCAGGAATACGGAACCGTAATTCCGGCAGTGTTCCAGGTAATACCGCCAGTCATCCGTCTGGACCTCCAGGTGCTCGGGCGCCCATGCATCGCATAATGCGACGGCTTCTTCAGGAGAATCGACAATCATAACTTCTCCGAAATTTCGCCAGGATACCGCGGCGACTTCTTTTGTCGACAAATCGACGAGCTGGCGGTCCACCTCCTTAATCGTCTCTTCGGCAATCTTCCTGGAAAGCGAAATGAGCGCCTGCCGGCTACTCGGATCATGTTCCGCCTGACCCAGAATATCCGCCGCCAAGATAAACGGATCAGCGCTGTAGTCCGCAATAATCAGGATCTCCGTAGGTCCGGCTAAAAGGTCGATGCCTACGGTACCGAAAAGTTGTCGTTTTGCCTCTGCAACGTATTTATTTCCGGCGCCTACGATCATGTCTACCGGCTGAAGGCCCGCCATACCGTAAGCAAAAGCAGCGAGTGCATGTACCCCTCCCATGCAAAAGATCTCATCGGCTCCTCCGGCTACCATGGAGTACAGCGTCGCCGGATAGAGTCCTTTCCCCTTGATCGGGGGCGAACAGGCCACCACGCGTGGCACGCCTGCAACTTTTGGCGTTATCACCGTCATATGAGCCGATGCCAGAAGGGGATAACGCCCTCCAGGAATGTAGGATCCGCTGGATTCGACCGGGATGATCTTCTGTCCCAGGTGAACGCCGGGAAGTGTTTCCACCTCAAAGTCCTGCAACCGATTCATTTGTTCACGAGCAAAATTTTTAACCTGCGCCTGGCAAAAATCGATGTCTTTCACCATACTTGACGGCAGGCTTTTTTTTGCTTTTTGGATCTCTTTTTCGGATACACGAAATAATTCCGGTGACCAGTTGTCGAATTTTTCCGAGTAGTAGCGTACCGCGTCTTCGCCCTCGGCTTTAACTCTTTCAAGAATCTCAGAAACGGTATCTTGGACTTCTGAAATGTCTTCTTCTGGTTTTTCTATTGCTTTTTTCAGGTATTCAACCATGATGCTGGGACCCTTTCTTATGATACTGTTCTTCCCATTTTCCTTAAAACGAGGCGTTACTGAATTCTTGGTGTCGTCCTCAATCCGACAGCCTGTATGCCATGGCTGCCGGATTGTTGGATTGTTTTATCAACGCCGGATTAATACGGGAAGAAATAAAGACCCAATGCAATAAACGGCGCAGACACGATCATGAGCACTATACAATACCCCATGATATCCCTCGCACGCAACCCTGTAATTCCCAAAAGGGCAATGGCCCAGAAGGGTTGGAACATATTTGTCCACATATCGCCGCAGCCGTAAGCTACGATTGCTTTACCCACGGGAACACCGAGATCCTTGGAAATTTGACCGATAATGCCTCCTATAACACCCCATTCTCCGCCGCCCGATGGGATGAAAACATTAACGATGCCGCCGGTGAGCCAGGCAATTATAGGAAACGAGGCGGATGTTGCAAATCCCAAAAACCATGTCGTAATAATCGCAGCCAAACCCGAGAAGGAAATCATTCCCATGATTCCGGCATAAAACGGGAACTGCAGTATTATGCCGCTTGCCCCGGGTGTCGCAGTCGTAATGGCACGGACATACCGAATGGGGGTTCGATGCAATATGATTCCCGCAATCAAAAAGATGAAATTGAAAATGTTCAGGTTGAGGCTAACCCCTTTTGTTGCAAAATAGTAGATAATGTATACCACGCCCGCCAGGCCGACCAGGTAAGAAATCATCCAGCTGTTCTCCAGCATATCGGCAAATCCCCTGTTTCTGATGGGAGATGGTTTTTCCTCTTTGTCCAGGCCCTTTGTTTCAATGAGTTCAGGGTCGAATTTATCGATGCCGAGACAAGCATCAATACCTCTACATTCGTTCGGATCCTTCGGCGTCATCAGCCACATGGTGACTGGAATTATAATCAGACAGAGCATGATGGCTAGCATAATGGCATAGGGCGTAAAAACGGACTCGGTGATGGGAATGACACCAAAAATCTTCTCAAAAACATGTCCCTTGGTGGCGGAAAGAAGTCCTGCGGAGGTGGAAGGGCCGATATGCCATACCATCTGACCGGTATAGGCGGTGGCCGCAAGCAAAGGATAGTGAATATGGATTTTCTTTGCAAACCCTTCTTTGGCCACTTCCCGTGCGAAAATGGCTGCCACAATCAGACCGAGGCCCCAATTAAAGTAGGTTATTATCGTGGCAACATATGCCGTCAACAGCACGGCCTGACCGCTCGTTTTCGGTATTCTGGCGAGTCGTTTTAAAAAAGGATGTACGCCGGGAGCAATAGCCAGGGCGTGACCGGTAACCAGAATCAGAACCATCTGCATAGCAAATGTAAGATACTTCCAGAATCCACCGTACCAGTGTTTGATCATGTCCATGGGCCCGTTTTCGGTTAATATCCAACCCATAAAGTAGGCTATGAATGTCAGAATCACTGCAAATAAATATGGGTTCGGCATGTTTCTTTCTGACCAGTCGGACAATCTTTTCCCACTTTGCGCAATAATATTCATCTCTATCCTCCTTTTGTTAATGTGAGTTGCATTGCATCCTTTCGTTTAAACCTTTTTTCCATTGTTTTTATTGTAAGATTCCGCTTTCACCTCCTTTGGTATAATTTTCCGTTCACATCCGCAATTTACAATTCCATCTGAAGTATTATATTTAGAATCTTTATAGTTAGTGAAATTTTATCATTATAGTCGGTTACCGCTATGTAATGAAAGATTTTCGAACTTCATTGATTAGTACTTTTCCCATGGTATTTTTCGGAATTTCTTTTACAAAAAGGACATTTTGGGGACATTTCCAGTTGTGAAGATGCTTTCTGCACGTGTTTATAACGACTTGAGTTGTTAGCGAGGCTCCGCGATTTTTAACAACGGTGGCGACAACCTTTTCCCCCCATTTTTCATCGGGGATACCGACCACAACCGATTCGGCCACACCTTCAACGCTATTGATGACCCTTTCAATTTCTCTGGGCGAAATATTTTCTCCGCCTGAAATAATGATATGCTTTAAGCGATCAGTTATGTAAAAGTACCCTTCTTCATCCGCTTTTCCCATGTCACCGGTCCGGAACCATCCATGGTCAAATGTACAGGCTGTTTCCTTAGGTTTTTGCCAGTAGCCGGGGGTGATAGAGGGCCCCTTGAGCCAGATTTCGCCCACCTGCCCCGGCGCTACATCTTTAAGACTAAAGGGGTTGACACACCGCACACTGAGGTTGGGTAGCGGGAGTCCGATGGAACCAGGCTTGCGCTTGCCGGACAGCGGATTTGAGAAGTTCATTCCAGTTTCGGACATCCCTTCGCGCTCCACCGGTTCTTTGCCGAACAGGCGTTTGATTCTTGCAAAGTCCTTTTTCAAAAGCGGCGCTGAGCCAGAAGTCCAGAGCCGGATGTGATCGAAATCCTTGAGCATGTACCCGCTTTCAAGCCGCTCCAATAATTCCCGGTATATGGTCGGTACCGCCATAAATATACTGCAGCGATATTCACTGTGCTTGTTGGAAAGCACTTGAAATAAAGTCTCGGGCGAAAACCGATCCAGCATCAATACATGGGCACCAGCCATCAGGGCTGTGTGCAGCGCAAAGCACAGACCGTGAACGTGAAAAAGCGGCAAGGCGTGACACATGATATCCGTATCGGTGATTTCCCAGATATTGATAATGTTCTGGGCGTCATGTACCAGGTTGCCGTGGGTCAGGACGGCCCCCTTTGGCGTTCCCGTTGTTCCGGAAGTATATATAATTAGCGCCGGGTCCCCGGGTTCAACTGTTGCAGCAGGCACCTCCTCGACCGTCGTCCGGGAAAATAGCGAAGCGGAATAACGTTTAGCCGTATCTACTGTAAGCGTTGCAAGCGATGGATCCAAATTGTGGATCATAGCTTCCTGCACAGGGCCAACGACTGCCAGGGCGGCCTGAATGTCATTTAGAAAATATGTCATTTCAGCCTTTTTCAATCCGGTGCTCAAAGGGACTGAAACAGAGCCGATCATTTGGCATGCCAGATGGGCAATCACAAAAGCAAGGGATTTTTCAAAGCACAGAATCACGCGGTCCCCCTTTTTAACACCTTGGGTTATTAACGCACTGGCTGCCCTGCTCACATGCTGATTTAGCTGGCCATAGGAGAATTCAGTTTCGATGTTGCCATTTCGTAAAAAACAGACAGCCGTTTTTTGAGCATACCGAATAAATGCATCGTTAAAGCTTTGATTTAAGGTTTTTGCGGTCATATCGTATCCTGACAATGCCCGGGATAACGGTCGCCGAAGGGCGAAGAGCTAATTCGCACTTTCGCTTTTGTAACTTTTCACAAGTGCTTGGCCCTGCTGTAAAAGATGTTTTTTCATCGCCTTTTCGGCAAGATCGGGATCTTTTTTGCGGAAAGCCGCCAGAATCTCTCGATGCTCCTGTATGGAAGCCTCAAATCGATTCGGTTGATACAGCTGACGCTGGCGGTATAAAATAATTTTGTATCTCAATCCGTTTGTAACCTCATTTAACACCTTATTCTTTGATAATTTCTGGATGAACTCATGGAAGGTACAATTGGTTTTAAGGTACGCTTTCGGGTCCCTTTTGGCGTAATGTTTCTCAAGTCTTGCGTGGGTTTCCTCAATTTTTTTGAGATCCTTATTTGTCATTTTCTGCGCAGCAAACCGGGAGCACATCCCTTCCAGACCACTCATCACTTCAAACATCTGATCGATTTCATCTATGTTCGGTATGGTGACGTGTGCGCCCTTGAAAGGAGCAGTAGTGACAAGTCCTTCTTTTTCCAGATATCGGATGGCCTCACGCACTGCATTACGCCCGATTTGCATGTTATTGGCTATATCGGTCTCAATAAGCCTGTCACCAGACTTTAACTTACCGAATTTAATAGCCTCCCTCATCTGATTCGCGACTTGTTCCGCCAGTATTGAACGTTTTTCTACTTTAAATATAGGTGTCATAGCATTTTGTACTTTTGTGGATTGTGGACAATAAACAATAAATAATTTCTCTTGTCAAGAAAAATATCAGGAAAAACCAGGGACATACTGAAAGCGCCGGCTAAGACCGGCATGAAGTAGGAGGTAAGGCTTTAGGGCCAAGTCCTCTACGGAGTAAAGAATAGCGATCCACTCCGACCCCGAGCTATGCCTCAACGACCAGTGATGGCGTGTGGAAGCGTTAGAAAAACAATAGGGGCAGATCTTGACAGTTGGCTAATAGCGGTTGGTGGGCTATATCTGGGTTGAGCCTGTTTTTAATCATTGCGTTGAAAGGAATATCACATGGTACGCCCTTTAGGAGAATATTTAGGGACGTCTTTGACTAACCGGACATAATGATGAAATCTTATTTTCACCATATGGAGAAGGGGGGATGTTTTGCCGAGACAAGCAAGGCTGGATGCGCCGGGGACCTTGCACCATGTCATCGTCCGGGGTATTGAAAAAAGGCCAATCGTTTTAAGAGCGGGAATTATCGGCTCCATTTTTAAAATGGCACGCTATCGCTGGTGTGGACATTCCGTAATTTCAGGAAAGCTGAAAAATGACTGGCAGGAAAAAGAATTTAGACCGGTCGTCAGTTGGGTGTTTCCTTATCAGCTGTTGCCAAGGCATTAAACCGTAGAAATATTGAAGTAAGTTAATCCATATAGTCAAAGACGTCCCCTAAGATTTCCAAGGTTACGCCATCCTGCAAATTTATGTATCTCATCCAGCACTATACATTTTTGGTTTGGAGGCAATTCTCCCTTAAGGATCGCTGATCGGTTAAAAATGTCATCCCAGTTCAGATACGCGGGGGAACTTTCATTTGAATCCGGTAAAAAGGATAATGCAAAGGTTGTTTTACCGACCTGTCGTGGGCCGCCAACAAAAACCATTTTATCAGCGAGGTCGTTCTCTACCGGTTTTTTTATGTATCTTGTGATTAGTTTTGTCATAGTGACGTAGATATAACACGATTTTACTCATGAGCAAAGTAATATAGGTATTATTTTACTAAGATATTGCAATTTTGCCCACTGCCATCAGCCGCAACAGACCCCGGTGAAGTTGCATACCCTATGATTGTGCCTTTCGGGGCATCCATCTGTGCCAGACCTTTTCTGTTTGTGCGAAAACTACGCTTGAAAGGGTTGTCACGGCAGGCATCCAGGATCACAAGGTTGAGTTTGTTGCTTGCTTCACGCATCTTACCTAACACCCTTCCTGCATCAACTGCCTCAAACTGAATATCTGTTTCAGATGTAACATGTGCCTTGACTGGGACAAGATAGTTAACTCCCTGTATCTGCATCCCGTGACCTGCAAAATAAAAAAGACCCACATCGGATTTGCGCAGACGCTTGAAAAACTCGTCAATGGCGAGGACCATGTTTCTTTTATTTGCATTGATTTTTTCAATCACTTCAAAGTTCAGTCTCCGAAGAACTTTTGCCATGTCCCTGGCGTCATTTATTGGATTCTTTAAAGGTGCTGACTTGTAGGTTCCATTGCCAATTACAAGAGCAGTGCGTGAAGCAGCTGTCACCTGATCAGATTGACCAGTAAGACAGGCAATACAGATAAAACAGACTTTCAAGAATGTCTTACGCATATATCCTCCTGTAACAATCCGCAGGATTCAGGGTTCGGGGATCAGGATTAAGCCAAACAACCAAATCTTGAAAATTCTTTGCAAGCGGTCATTTCATTCTGAATTCTGACTCCTGGATTCTTGAGATGATGAAATTTCAAATATCTTTGGATAGTTCTTAATGGTCACTGCAATCGTTCATAGATTTCTTTCGGAAACAGGCAAAAGGGAGAGGAATATGTCCACCGGGACAACCATGGTCCTTTCATGATACTGGAAATCCACTTTGCTTAAGAGGAAGCATTTTTTCAAAGGAGCGACCCTTTTGACATTTCTCTCATCTGTGTCTTGCCTGTATTTGACCTCGATGCCACAAAAACCTCCCGGTTCCTCTAAAACCGCGTCGATCTCCCTTCCACGCTTATCATAATAATACCACAAAAAGGTATTACAGCCCTTCATAAAGGGAATTTCTCCATACATACGAAGATGAGAGACTACCACGCCTTCCACCAGCCTTCCTAACAGATCTTCATCATCCAATGAACTAACAATGACTTCCCAGGTCTCCTTACCTGAGAGGTAGCTTTTAACCGAGTGGAACATGAAAGGGTCAAAGAAAAATACCTTTTTATCTCCTTTTGCCTTAATGGTCTTTCTGTTGAAATCATAGGCATACAGCACAAAGCAGATGAATGAATCTTCCATAAACTGGAGATAATCAATGACCGTCACATGACTTTTTTCTATGGCCCTGGAGAGCCTTGAGAAACTGTACCTTGACCCATAGCGCTCCACAATGCCCGAGAGCAGCAGCCTGGTCATGGCCTCCTGTTTCTGCAACCGGTTCATATCGCCGAGCACATCTCTCACAAATATCTCGGCAACCGATGAGATAATCGTATCCTCATGTTTCAGGTATCGATTCGAAAAATAATGGTTAATGACGCCCGGAAGTCCACCAGTGGTGAGATATAGGCGAAAGAGAAACCCAAGGTCATCACTGAAAGGAAGGATATTTTCAATCAGGCTGTTTATCTCATCCGTCCCGGCATCAAGATCCAGGACACACGAAGATAGCTTCGTTTTAAGTATCATCAGGCTGTGCCCTAACTCATCCTGAGTGATGTGCTGAGAGAGGAAGTCAACGGACTGAAGCACAAATTCCCGGAAGCTCAAAGGCTTTACATAGTGCTCATTTCCTTCAATCCCCCGCCCTGGGATTAGTTCCCCCTTCTCCTTTAGTTTCACGGCGCTTGAACCGGTGGCAATAATAGAGCCTCTTTTCAGGCTGCCACGGTCGGCCATATATTTGAGCTCCAGATTCCAGTCCTCAACAGAGGTGATTTCATCTAACAATAGGAAGGTCCTGTCAGAGTCTCTTCTCGTCTCCAAAAAATAGCTGATCGCGTTCCTCAATTCCCTTCTTGATACAAAGAAATCAAGGGAAAGATAAAGAATATCTCTTGCTGAAACACCCCTTTCTAATAGCCTTACAACCATATCTTTTAAATAGGTCGTTTTTCCCACCTGCCTGGGACCCCGCAGGATATGGATAGAGCCTCTCTGAGGTTTTAGTTGCCTTCTTTTATAAAAAATAGGCATTGCCTGGGAAAGGCTCTTGTCATATCGGGCAAATCCTTTTCCTAACTTCCACCAGGAGTTCTGGTCGTTTATTTCAGCTATTTTTACCATTTAGATAATGCTCCTTCTAAATGTCGTACTATTTGGTCATCACGTCTTATAAATTAACAGTCCTGCCTGTGTTCTGTCAAGGCAAAACTTCGTAACCATTCACGGTTCAACGATTCAAGAATTTTTCCTGTATATCCTGTAGGTCATGTCAAAATATCTGCACCTCAACCCTTCTGTTCATCTGTTTGTTTAATGCAGATGTGTTGGGGGCTAAAGGCACAGCCTCACCATAACCCACGACCTTGAGCCGATCCTGTTTAATGGAGAAATTACCCACAAGGTAATTCTTCACTGACAGGGCACGATTGGGACTCAGTTTGAGGTTGTTTTAACCTCCAATTCCATTTGTTCCAGTTCATATTGTTCACGCTCAAGGCGTTTTCTTGCCTCCCTTAAGATTGTAAGAGAAAATTTAGCTATTGTGAGATGAATTAGGGACGTTTTTGACTAACTGGACATAATGATGTAGCCATATCTTCACCATATGGAAAAGGGGGGATGTTTTGCCGAGACAAGCAAGGCTGGATGCGCCGGGGACCTTGCATCATGTCATCGACCGGGGTATTGAAAAAAGGCCAATCGTTTTAAGAGCGGGAATTATCGACTCCATTTTTAAATTAGAACGCTATCGCTGGTGTGGACATTCCGTAATTTCGGGAAAACTGAAAAATAACTAACAGGAAACAGAATTTAGACCGGTCGTTAGTTGGGTGTTTCCTTATCAGCTGTTGCCTTGGAGGCTGTCCGAGAATGGCTATTTTCTCTCTGAGCCGTACGATCTACCCTCCGGCCTGTAAGCCCTGCGGGCTGGAAGCGGGGCCGGAGGCCCCAATCTCTGCGTCAGGCTCAAATTATAATCCTCGAAATACTTCAAAGGATTACATAACCGGAAGAGGCAGGCAAAAGGATCTGGTTCGAGCCAGGGACTTACTCTTCTATTGGACTGTAGTTGAATTGGGAATGCCTATGGTAGATTTGGCGAGGAAATTTGATATAACGCCTGCCGCTGTCAGTTATGCAGTTCAAAGGGAAGAGAAAGTGACAAAGGAACGAGGTTACCAGCTGAAAATATGAGTTATTTGATTATTTAAGGTCGTCGCCTTTATCATGACTAAATTTTCCAGCCTTGTATAATGCCGGGGAATGTGCCATGTGCTACCATAATGCACGTAACCTTAAAATCGGAAGTGCTGACAAATATCTATGAGCTCAAATCTTTTCTATACAAAACCCATCGTAAGATGGAGACGAAAAGCGACGTGTCTTGGTACTCCCGGCAAAATGATCCTAAATTTTTTCTTGAGGGAAGAAAAATGACAAATGATCATAAGGTAAAACAAGACTTCGAGATCCATACACGGTTAAAAAAAGCGGCTCCTCTCTGGATAAGAGCACTCTTTGCCATAACGGCCCTCTTAGTTGGCGGCCTTTCATTTGTGAGCTGCGAATCAGATAAAACAGGGATTAGAAAAAAGGTAACCGTAGGAATTTCAAAATCCTTTCTGTCTATTCCCGTTTATATAGCACAGAAACAAGGGTTCTTTTCAGACGAAGGTCTTGACGTTACGCTAAAGGAATACACCAGCGGCAAAAAGGCTACCCAGGCCCTCTTCAAAGGAGAAATTGCCATATCTACCGTGGCAGACATGCCGGTTGTATTCAATAGCTTTAAGAGACAGGATTTTTGTATCATTGCTACTTTTACTTATTCATACCACTTTACTAAGATCATCGCACGCAAGGACAGCGGGATAAAAAAAGGTGTGGACTTAAAAGGGAGAAAAGTGGGGGCAAACAGGGGGACATCAAGCCATTTCTTTCTCGGGGTATTTCTGATTCATAACCGATTGTCAATTTCTGATGTAGAAATGATAAACATTAGAACAGTAGATTTGCCGGCTGCCTTAAAAAATAATGAGGTAGATGCAATCTCTGTTTGGCAGCCATACGCTCAAAAGGCCATGCAGCTATTGGGGGATAATGCCATAGAATTGCCAAGCCCTGAGACCTATAGGGCAACCTTTAATTTTGCGGTCGTGAAGATGTTTGCAAAAGAGCATCCTGAAATCCTGCAAAAGTTCCTGAGAGCTATTGACAAGGCTGCCGAATTTACTAAGAAGGATAAAGAAAAAACTCAGGAGATAATCGCTGAAAGACTCAACTTAGACAAAAATGTGGTGAGCGATATCTGGGATGATTTTGTGTTCGGGATTTCATTGGATCAATCCTTGCTGGTCAGTTGGGATAACATAGCAAGATGGGCAATAAGGAACAGGTTCGTCAATAAGAACAAAATCCCCAACTATCTCAATTACATTTGCTTAGATACACTGGAGGCCGTGAAACCTAAAGCGATTACCATAATCCGTTAGGGGAAGATACTCATGAGAATTAAAACCAGAATAAAGCTTAGCATCATTTTCTCTCTTGTCCTGGCTGCGACGATTGCCTTGCTTCTTTTTCTCGGAAGTCGCGCAGTGAATGAGAAGAGCAGGATGGAGGGAATAGCTATCGAAGTAATGAAGGGTGTGGCTGAAATGAAAATCGTTGCCCATGAGTACATGCTCCATCCTGAAGAGCGCTCATTAATGCAGTGGCGATCAAAGTACGGCTCTTTATCAAAACTCCTTACAGGGGGCTACTTTAAGAACTCTGATGAGAAAATCGTTGCAGATCAAATATTCATGAATCTTGAACGGTTCAAAACCGTTTTCTCTGACCTCACTGCTGGTCTGCGAAAAGGACAGGCACTTGGTAAACAAGAGAGCTCAACCTTTTGCGAATTACAGGACAGATTGACGGGTGAGCTGCTGGTGAAGTCACAACTGGCGGTTTCTCTCGCCTTTCAATTGCAGCAGAAAATTGAGGCTGAGTCAGCGAAAACTCAAAAAAGGGTCTCTTCCTTGACCCTTTTCCTCCTTTTGACCCTTACCGCAATTATTGTAGGAATATCACTATGGGTCAACAGGAGTGTTGCGAGACCGATAGCAAAACTGGAAAAAGACACCCAAATTATCGGAAGAGGCAACTTAGATCATAAGGTGGGCACTCTGGCAAAAGATGAGATCGGCGAACTTTCAAGGGCCTTCGATAAGATGACACAGGATTTGAAGGAGACAACCACTTCAATAGTTGAACTGAATGAAAGGATTGATGAGCGTAAACAGGTAGAGAAGGCGCTTCGAGAGAGCGAAGCATTACTTCAAGCAGCCATGGATCGAAGCCAGGCTGGAATTGCAATCGCAGACGCACCTGATGGCAAACTGAGATATGTGAATAATTCAGGCCTTGGTATAGGGGGGAAAACAAAGGAAGAACTTGTTAATGGAATTGGTATTGATCAATATGTTGCAAGCTGGCAAATTTTACATTTCGATGGAACACCATATAAGGATGATGAAGTTCCATTAGCAAGAGCAATAATGTATGGAGAGGTTTGTAGTAAAGAATTTATTGTGAGAAGACCGGAGGAAGAAGACAGTATTGTTTTGGCCAATGCAGCACCAATATTTGATGATAAAGGAGAAGTTTTTGCGGGTATTGTTGTTTTTCTTGATATTACCGACCGCAAGCAGGCGGAGGACGCGCTGCGAAAGAGCGAAGAAAAACTCGCAAGAGCAGATAAACTGGAGGCCATGGGTCTTATGGCTGGAGGCGTGGCCCACGATTTGAACAACATCCTGTCAGGGATTGTAAGTTACCCGGAACTCCTCCTGATGGACCTGCCTGAAGACAGCCCTCTCAGAAAGCCCATAAAGACAATACAGGAATCGGGAATGCGGGCCGCCGATGTTGTGAAAGACCTGTTGACCATAGCGAGAGGCGTAGCCAGCGGCAAGGAAATCCTGAACCTCAATACCCTGGTCACAGAATACTTAGCATCTGCCGAACATCAAAAACTCGAAAGAATCCATCCCTTGATTACTTTCAAAACTGAGCTTGATTCCGATTTGTTAAATATCACGGGTTCCTCTTCTCACGTTAAGAAGATCCTGATGAATCTAATTGGCAACGCCTCAGAAGCGATTGAGGACAAGGGCACGGTAACTGCATCGACCATGAACCGGTATCTGGATGAACCCTTGAAGGGGTATGAAGATGTGCACGCAGGTGAATATGTAATCCTTACCGTATCAGATGATGGTTCCGGGATATCTCCAACCGATCTTGAAAGGATATTTGAACCTTTCTACACAAAGAAGGTAATGGGCAGAAGCGGTACAGGATTAGGTCTTGCTGTTGTGTGGAACAGTATGCAGGATCATGACGGATACATAAACGTAAATACCAGCGAGAAGGGTACGACATTTGAGCTGTACTTTCCGACGACCAGGGAACAAATAGCTGCTGATAAAGAGGAAGTCCCTCTGGATGATTATATCGGCCATGGAGAGAAGATCCTGGTGGTTGACGATGAGGAGAGACAGGGGGAAATCGCAGGCGGAATATTGACCAGGCTGGGTTATACCGCTGAAACTGTTTCAAGCGGGGAAGAGGCCATTGAATACATAAAGGAAAACGCCGTAGATCTGATTGTCCTTGATATGGTGATGCCGAAAGGGATAGGTGGATGTGAGACATTCGAGAAAATAATTAAGATTCATCCCGGACAGAAGGCAATTATAGCCAGCGGGTATGCCAAAACAAAAGAGGTGGAAATGGCCCAGGATTTAGGGGCGGGAAAATACATAATGAAGCCGTATACATTGGCAAAGGTCGGGGCTGCAGTTAAAGAGGAATTGGGAAAATAGGCGTTTTTTTAGCCCCCTTTCTCAATGCAGGATCGTGTGTACTCTGCATTATGCACATAGAAAGAAAAGAAACGTAGCAAACGTGGAACTCCAGCGCGTAAGAAACGAGATAGATCATGTTTGCACGGAAAAAATGTCTCCAACAAATTGATTCAGTTGACAGCCAGGACTTGATGCACCCGATACCTTACATCTTATCCCTAATCCTCTGCTTAAGTCAGATTTGCTCAACCAATAGAACTCCAATTCTCTGATATATTTCTGAGGCCTTCCTTTATATTCTCCTTGAAGCAGGAAACCTCCGGGACAAATCAATGTCATGAGGGTTTTTTAGTGCCGTCAACTATAAATTAGTCAATATTTACGGTATATTATAGCGAAAATCAGGGTATTTGCCAAGCGAATAAAGGTTGCTTAACTTGTCGAAATCATAGATATTTTAGGTGCTTAAGAGTGGTTTCGAGGCATATTAGGGATAAACGAGGATGTTTTAGGGGGATAATGCTATTTTAAGGCAGGATATGTTGATGGGGGTCTTGAAATTTGACCTTAATAATTATCTCTGTTAGAAATAATATTTGAATTGGTAGTCTTTTTTTTTGGGTAGTACACGTGTCAAGAGTAATGCACGTTATGTTACCTTGGCATATTCATCAATATGCAGGTAAAAGCGGGTGAAGTAATGTTTAAAATATCATCTCAAACAGATAACAAAACAATTTATGCGTCACCTGACGACACGATATTAGAAGCTATGCTCGAAGCCGGCATCAATCACACACACGTTTGTGGTGGCAGTAGCAGGTGTTCAACCTGCCGGGTTTATGTTATGGACGGATTGAGCAACTGCCTCCCCAGAAATAAAAATGAAAAACAGGTGGCCGCGAAGCTGGGATTTCCCCGGAATATTCGATTAGCCTGCCAAACTAAGATAAGTGGGGATATTACGATCAAGCGTCTGGTTGTTGACGAATTGGATAAAAAAATCATTTTAAAGCAATTTGAGGATGAGTCTGGCACCAAACTTGGAAAAGAGAAAGATCTTGCGATTCTCTTCACTGACATCGAAAACTACACTCAATTTGCCGAGGCTTTTCCCCCATATGATGTTGTACATGTTCTAAATCGATACTATCAAACGATGAACGAGATTATTGAGCAACGTAAAGGCATTATCAGCGATGTAGCGGGAGACGGCATCTTGGCGTTGTTCGGATCAATGGAAAATAGCATAAATCCTGTATTGGATGCCATTAATGCAGTTCGAGAAATGCACAAGGCTTTGATTCATTTTAACGAATATCTCAATCAAGTGTATGATCGGTCTTTTGGGTTCAGGGCAGGAATAAATTTTGGAAAAGCCATTGTCGGCAATTTTAATACGGGCAGGATGAGGAAAATTTCGGCTATCGGCGACATCGTTAATATGGCAAGTCGGATAGAGACTGCAAATAAGAATTTCGGCACACAGCTGTTAATCTCCCAATCGGCCTATGAGGAAGTAAAAGGGTTGGTGGAGATCCATAAAATTTATCGGACCACATTGAAAGGCAAATCCGGTGAATATGTCCTCTATGAGGTTGAAATCTAAATTAGGGGAAATCAAAAAATGCATTACCAGCGGCTGCTCTGTGACCCATCGTAAATTAAGTTTTCGTAATGGTGGAACAAAAACACGCTGAATAGTTACCAAAATATAAAGGAAATAGTTTTTTCTATGCCAAGACTTGATGCCCCCGATACCTTACATCTTATCCCTAACCCTTTGCTTAAGTCAGGTTTACCCAACCAATAGAACTCCAATTCTCTGATATATCTCCGAGGCCTTCCTTTATATTCTCCTTGGCCTTTAAGTTTCTAATGCGGCGCTTACTATTCGTGGAGAGACAAAATGCAAGGAGAGCAATTTCCAATGCTAATTATGTGTTTGGTCAAATGACTTACAAGAACCCATCAACGATATGCTATAGTATTCTTTTTATGGCATTAAGTATTAAGAGGTATCGGAATAATAATTTCCCTTCCTGTTACATTTTCGGAACAATTATTTGACCCTCATCGGGATCTCCAATAGCCTGGTATTTATCATTAAAATAGCACCACGCGGTTAAAGCACAACAGATGGCATCGAGTTGGTCAGTCTTGTGTTTACGATCAAAGAGCGTGAAATTGACATGCACCTCTTTAAGTAGGGGTATTCCGTAGCTGGCTGACGGAAATACTTCAATCACATTGTTTGAGGATATAAGGGATAGGAAATCCTCAAATATTTTAAAGCCAATTTCCATCCATTCATATCGTTTCCGCCGTTCATCCGTTCCCCTAAAGAGATTTGTGTCAGGTGTCCATTGAGGTATAACATGTGATTCTTTGAGGATCTTGCGCTCACGAAATAGTGCGGCCTCATACCATATCAATAGGGATTTATACGGACCAATCTATCGAATCATTCCAGAAGACGATTAAAGAGATGTTCTTTGGTGAGGATAGAATTATGACTAAGCGCTATCTCAAGTTATTTATAGAAAAGATATTGATAAAATTGCCAATGGTGGAAATAGTAGGTAAAACAGATGCAATCTTAGCGGTACTTGAAAATAAAAACGCTGTAAAAACTGATGGAGTTCTTACAGCGATAGATTCCTGGCTCCCCGGGACGGACTCGAACCGCCGACAAAGTGGTTAACAGCCACTCGCTCTACCAGCTGAGCTACCGGGGAATTTTAAATACAATAATACGTAAAGTGGGATGAAATGTCTAACAGAATTGTATTTATCGGTCAATAAAATTCTTAAATATCTTTTTTTAAAGAATTTTATTTATCTATTCCAAATATTCGTCAGAGAAATTTGTTACCTCTGGCACGGAGAGTGCGACTTGATTGGTTTAGAATACTATTGGCC
>Ga0233410_10000291_pt1 | contig 17158 bp, 22 predicted proteins | sample Na_anoxic_1_MG_FD_179869 | JGI IMG/M metagenome (GOLD analysis project Ga0233410, IMG submission 179869) | Seawater microbial communities from Saanich Inlet, British Columbia, Canada - Na_anoxic_1_MG | ecosystem: Environmental > Aquatic > Marine > Inlet | place: Canada: British Columbia...
ATCTTAAAAACTTTGTGTGCAGATTTACGAAGTTCATCTTCCATGACTAGTAATCATTATTCTGACTTAAGAAGTTTGCCAAGGTTTCATCCCCACGGCAAGCCATGGGGTATTCGGCAGAATAAATGACATATATTTATAAGTTAATTGTGCCCAATATTATTATGATGGCATATATTAGAAACAAAAAGGTAAAAGGAAAAACATATTATTATATTGTGGAAGGAATGGTCGACGTAGAGGGAAAAGTTAAACAAAAAGTTTTAATGTATTTAGGAAATGTGGACAATGTGTTGAAAATTTTTAAAGAACACAAAGAGAGCAAGTCCTAATTAGTTTTGTCCCAGAGCCCAAAATCGGGCGAAATTTTATTTCGCCCTCACTGCTAACTGGATACTGCTCACTGCCAACTAAAACGTAATTACCAAGACACCGTCTTGGGATTACGTTTTACATATTCAAACTCACCCTGCAACTCATAAATCTCAATCGAACTATCAACTTGATCATCAAAATACCGAACCTGATACTCTCTATCATTAGCCGGATTAAAAATCTCAATAATCATCTCCTTCATCTTCTCATGATCCTGAAATAAAAACTGCTTATCTACCTTCATCTCTTTCCCATTAATAAAAAATTTATCACCTTCAGTAAGGTCACCAATAGGCTTACTCTTTCCTTCAATCTTCAAAATAACTTCATCACTCATAACACATCAACACCTTTAGAATTTATAAAGATTTATATAAACAAAATCAACATCACTTTACCTTGTGTCTATTTAACAAAACACTGTTGTAAACATTACCCTGCGTCACAGCAACCAAATAAACTTCAACCATCGTAACATCCTCAACCTTCCAACCACTAGGTTCAAGATCAATGTCATAAACCCTCGCAGAATTAGCACCAGGAAGATCTTCCATTATCCTATGAGTAAACGACTCACCCTCAGAATAAACAACAATATCCATAAAAACTCCTCGCACAGAAATCTCACTCTTATTTATACGATTCTCCTCCAATGTTCCTATCCATGAAGAAAAAATCTCAGTAAGTTTACTTGTGTCAGAAGAATCATAATATTTCCCACTCCCATTACCAGCAATACCACGAAACAAATCTGCATCTGCATTTGCACCAAAACCAATTGAATGAACAGTTATTCCAGAATCACTAAATTTCTTCGCCATATCCCCTGCATCATCATTATCATAACCATTTATACCACCATCTCCCAAAACAAGCATAAACTTTTCATCAGCATCACTATTCTCAAATTTATAATAACTCTCATTCATCCCCTCATAAAGATAAGTAGAATTCGCAGTAGCAATCCACGAACTAACCTCTGATTTCAAGGCAGAAATATCATTTGTAAAATCTAAATAAGGATTATCAATTGGCAAACAATAATTCGAAACGCCAAGACTAGGCCCACAGAAATATCCCATAAGAGCTATACTAATATTCTCACTAAGCCCTGTTGCCGATTCAACAAAAAGTTGAGCAGACTCATTCAAAATATCTATAAGACGCAGTCCATTATAAACAACATCTCCTCCACACCAATCAACACAAATATCACCAGGATAACAAAAAAAATTCCTCCAGGGTCCCAATGGATTAGTGCAATTGCCATCTATATAAGTCCCATTACAAGTATTTTCATTTTCACAAATAGAAACATCACTATCACAATAGCCTCCTTGATAATTTAAATCAACATTATTTTTCATACATTTAGAACCCGGCGGCACTCTATTATGACTCATGCTTCCCGACAAATCAACCAATAAAAGAATATCTGTTTTATTGTACATTGTCTGCTCAACTTCTACTGTAACATTCTCAACCTTAAGCCTCATCAGCTCCGTCACCCCTCTTTCAACCTGAACCTCCAAAAGAGACGCCCCCTCTTCCCCTCCAACATAAGGGACCAAAAGCCTCTCACGAGTCAACTCAGTCTTAACCTCCGAAGCAGCAAGAGTATTACCAAGCATCGGAATAATAACAATCCAAATAAGCATAATCGCCATAACAACAAGCAATATCATCAACACCACCGCAACAATCGCAGATATCCCCTTCTTTTCCATCAAATACTAATACATCCAACGTATATAAATATCACGCAAACAATTTTAAACACAAGAAATCAAAAACTATTATGGCAAAAATATGCGTATTCTGCTCATCAACAAGCGGACTCCATCAAGACTACATAGACACAGCAAGAACGACAGGGCAACTAATGGCAAAAAAAGGACATCACTTAGTCTACGGCGGAAGCCACTTAGGATTAATGGGAGAAGTATCAAAAAACTTCGCAGAACATAGTGATGAAATCACAGAAATAATCCCAAAAATATTCGAACATGTAGCAATCAAAAAACACAACTGCATCGTAACCGAAAACTTCGGAGAAAGACTAAGAAACATGCAAGAATTATCAGACGCATTCATAGTGCTTCCAGGCGGATTCGGAAGCATCCATGAACTAATCGACGTCCTCGTAGCCAAACAAATAAAACTCCACAACAAACCCCTAGTCGTAATAAACACAAACGGACTATACAATCCAATAATAGAACAAGTCAAAAAAATAATCAATGAAGGACTAGCTCCCGAAGACAACCTCCCATTCCTGCACGAAGTCAACACACCAGAAGAAGCTTTAGATTACATTGAAAATTACAAACCAACAAAAGTCAACGACAAAGTTAGATCCTAGTAACTCTTCCCAGCATAAACCTTCACCTTAGCCTTAGCCCCACAAATAGGACACTTACCAGAAGCCTTCTCATTCAAATCCCCACGAGTCCCCATAACCCGAGCCTGCAATTCCTTCTCAATAAACTCAGCACATTCTTCGCCTTCTTTCTCAGCAGAACAAAAACTAAACCGAGCAACCTTACCAGAATCCAAAGCTTTCTTAATCTCAGCCTTATCCTTACAATCAACTACACCCTCGCCGAAAAACTCATTAGCCCGAGCAATCAATCTCTCATCATACTCAGCCCCAAGATTCTTAATCGTCTCAGGCAAATCTCTAATTGAAACAGAAACCTTCTCCTTAGTATCCCTAGTAAACAAAGTAACCTCATCATTCTCAAGTTCCTTCTCACCAATTTCCATCCTAAATGGAACACCTTTCATCTCCCAAAAGAAAAACTTCTCACCTGGTCTCTTATCACTATCATCAACCTTTACATCAATATACTCATGTAACAACTGCGCCTTAATGTCCTCAACAGCAGCTGTGAGCTGTGATCTGTGAGCTGTAAGCCCCATTGGAACAATCACAACCTGAACAGGAGCCAAAGTATAAGGTAAAACTAAACCATTATCATCCCCATGCTGTGCCAAAATCGAAGCCATCATCCTAGACATACAAGGTCCATAACAAGTCAACCAAGGAGTCTTTTCCTTTTCCTTTTCGTCAACAAATTTCACATCAAACGCCTTAACAAAATGCTGCTCAATCAAATGAGTAGATGGTTGCTGAATAACTTTCCCATCTGGCATAATCACATCACTCCCAACAGTATAAACAGCACCAGGAAATTTGTCCCACTGCGGCCTCCTCATCGGCAAAAACGGCACACCAAAAATCTTATGCATAACCTCCTCAGTCATCACAATATCATCCTGCACCTGAGCCTCGGCATCCTTCTTTGTAGCAAAAGCATCATGTGTCTCAATCCAATGAAACTCCCTAGATCTAATCAACGGACGAGTCGCCTTCGTCTCATTACGAAAAACATTCGCCCTCTGATACATCTTCATGGGTAAATCCCTATAGCTCCGAATCCAAAAATTATACAATTCATAAAACGCAGTCTCACTCGTAGGCCTCAGAGCCAACTTCTCATCTCCACCAGTACAATTCTCATCCAACCAAAAAACATCAGGAGCAAAACCCTCAACATGTTTAGACTCTCGCTTAAAATTCCCCTCAGGAATAACCGCCGGCATCATCGCAACATCATGCCCCGTCGCCCTCAAAGCCGATTCATAAATCCGATACATCTTATCAATAATCCGCGCACCCCACGGCCGAATCACAATAAAACCCTTCACGCCATAACGCATATCCGTCACCTCAGCCTTAGCCAAAATCTCCGTATACCATTCACTAAAATTATCCTTCTTACTAATATTAAAAGTAGTCTTCTTCTTACCCATTATAAGAACAGCTTAAAAGATTTTATAAAACTAACTACTTCCTCGTTTCCCAATACATCTCCCATTCAAATTCTTTCTCTTTATACTTCCTGATATTTTCATGCATCTCATCTCTCTTAAGACTCGTGTTTCCATTCGCTGCAGACAGTGCTCCGCCATTTCCAACCGGAACATAATATTTATCCATAGCTTTACAACTAACACATTCCATAACTCTATTGTCCATATAATTCCCATACGCTATCATTCCGACTAAAGGAGCTCCGAATGCACAGGCTAAGACCAGATAAGCCACACACCCATCAAGAATACCATCAATACAACCCTTTTTTGTCGATTTTTGTTTTTCCATTTACCCAGTTCCTCCTTTCATTTGTTTTTCCCATCTTTCCAAAACATTTTCATGATTAGTATACCAAGTCGGATCAAAATCAGGATTATCTTTGTAAATATTAATCTCAGTATAACCTCGCCTTCCATTCTCTATAATACCTATCGAAGAATCAACTATTTCCTTCGGAGTCAACCAATAATTTCTTTTAGCATATGGCCTCAGTCCCCTTTCATTCCCCGTATCAACCGTACTAACATTAACAAAAACCCCACGGACCTTAACATTTTTATTCCTCAGAGCAGAACCCTTCATCTTTCCCCTAAGAATATTTTTAGACTTCGTATAAGAATTCCAAAACGGAATATTGTATTGATCACTTATCGAACCAAAAGCACAAACAACAAGCCTAGGGCAACCCTTAGTTTTTTTCAACCTACTCTTCAACAAATTAAACAAATTAGTAAAAGTCAATATATTAGAAGAATAAATCTCGTCATCAATACCATCATCATTCTTATCTATCTCCGGCTTCCTTAAATGTTCAAACTTAAACATCCCAATAGGATGAACCAAAACCACTTCATCAAAATTCGCAAAATAAATTTTCTCCAACTCACTCTTCAATTTATCCAAATCCAAAAGATCCGCGAACAAATAGTCCACATTTGAATACATTTTATTCGGATCTCGTCGAGTAAGACCGACGCATTTGAAATCATCCTGCTTTCTAAAATAATTCAAATACTCCGCTCCTAGCTTTCCCGTAATTCCTGTTACTATTGCCAATCTCATAATAATACATCCAAAAAACGCGTTATATTCTGTTGGTTAAACGACCATTAAACCAAAAGGTTTAAATATATAATTATACCAAATAGTTTAATGGCACTAGAAATAAGCCTTCCCTTCGGAAAGAAAAACGGAGTAAAAGACATAGTTTTTACAATACTTACGAAAGAATACCCTCTGAGAATAATAGACTTGATGAACCACATACGAAAAAGATACGGGAAAGGCGTAACCTTCCAAGCCGTACGAAAAGCAGTTTTACAACTTGCCGAGGAAGGCATACTAACGCAAAAAGACTCCAAATTTCTAATAAAAAAAGAATGGGTACTGCAAAGTAAAAAAGTACTAGATGAATTGCGCGAAGAACTAACAAAGGAGAAAGTCACTCCAAGGGGAATGGATTCTATAAAAGGAGAAATAAGCGTATTCACATTTGATTCACTGAATGAAATGATGAGATTCTGGCAAAACTTAATTGAAAACTGGTTCGCTAACTTCAAAAAGGGAAACTACAAAGTAAATTATTATCAATCCGCACACGCATGGGAAGGATTACTACACCCCGACACAGAAATGAACGTAATGAACAAATTAAAGGAAAAAGGAATTAAGTCTCACATAGTAACCATCGGGAACACCCCCCTAGACAAGCAAATCGCCAAATTCTATTCTAAAATCGGAATAAAAGTCCACATCGTCCCATCGACATCAACTTTCGAAAAAGCATATTATGTCGGAACCTACGGAGACATGGTAATTCAAACCCAATATCCCGACGAGATAGTAAAGAAACTCGATAACTTCTTCAAGAAAAATAAATCATTAAAAGACCTCGACATGGTAGAACTCTCAAACATCGTAAACTCAAAGACAAAAACAAAATTAACCGTCATCAAAAATCTCTCAATGGCAAAACAAATCAATAAATCTATAATGTCTCTAATTGACTAAACCCCATGGAACGAATTCAGAAAATCATCGCCAACGCCGGATACTGCTCAAGACGAAAAGCCGAAGAGCTAATTGAACAAGGCAAAGTAAAATTAAACGGAGAACTAGCAAAGCTCGGCGACAAAGCAGAAGAACAAGATAAAATAGAAATAGACAACAAACCCCTAGAAAGAAAACAGGAAAATTATTACTACATCTTAAACAAACCAAAAGGAATCCTCGTCACAAAAGAAGACCCACAAAACCGACGAATAATCTACAACCTAAAAGCATTATCGAAACTAAAAAAAGAAATCGGATTCGACCTAAACTACGTCGGAAGATTAGACGGAATGTCCGAAGGATTACTCCTCTTAACAAACGACGGCGAACTCAACAACAAGTTAACACATCCAAAACATGAAATCGAAAAAACATACAAAGTCAGAACAGAACCAACCTTAACAAAAGAAGATATCAAAAAACTAAAAGAAGGCTTACTAATTGACGACAGAAAATTCTTCGCAAAAATCTCAGCCATAAACAAAAATGAATTCAATATCAAAATCAAGGAAGGCCGAAACCGAATCATCAGACGAGCACTAGAAGAAACATTAAATTACAAAATCTACTTACTAAAAAGAATCTCAATCGGCAAAATAGCTTTAGGTAATTTAGAATCCGGAGAAATTAAAAAGATTGACAAACCAAAGATATCATGATAGAAAGAGAATTAACATACCTAGCGAAACACTTACCAGAAGGACTAGCCGATTGCGAGTTCAAAGAAATCTTAGACATATACTTACCAAAAGAAGCTAGACATCCAACACTAAGAATCAGAAAGAACGGAAACAAATACGAAGTAACAAAAAAAGAACCAGTAAACGAAGGAGAATATTCAGAGATGCACGAGCACACAACCCCACTAACAGAAGATGAATTCAAGGCATTACAAAGCGTCGACGGTAAAAGAGTAAGAAAACTAAGATACTACTATGACCACAACGGAAGAACAGCAGAAGTAGACGTATTCCAAGATGACCTCAAAGGACTAATCGTAATAGACTTCGAATTCGAAACATCAGAAGAAAAGGCCGCTTTCGAAATGCCAGACTTCTGCCTATCCGACATAACACAAGACGAATTCTGCGCCGGAGGAATGGTCTGCGGAAAATGCTACGAAGACTTAATAGAAGACCTAGAAAAATTCAACTACAAGAAATTATCATTATAAATATTAAACGAGCTCGGGAAGAATCGAACTCCCATCCCTAGGGCCGAAACCTAGTATTCTATCCGTTAAACTACGAGCTCATTTATAATCTAATGACCTAAAGTGAATTTATAAGATTAACTAATCTCTCATTCCCCACAACATCCCCACCGAGACGCTACTAAATTTTTCGTTTAGCGCCACAACGGCCTTTCGGGTGAAGCGAACGCGCCGAAAGATAAACGAAAGAACAACAATCCCAAAACATCTTATTCCCTAAACACCTTCTTCATAACACCTTCACGCCTCTCAGCCCCCAAACACTTAGAACAAACCTTAGATCCGTCCAAAGCCTCACCAAAATACCGAGCATTCGACAAACCATGACACCTCATACAAGCCCTCAAACACAAAACACATCTTTCATCACCAGTTACACAATCCATCCTCATATGATTAACACAAACATTCTTCCCACAACCAATACACATCTTAGCACACTCCTTACAAAGCGCCTTACCACAAACACTACAACTCCGAGTCAAACACTTCACACAAAACTGCCCCCCACATTCCCCACACTTCCGAAGACAATCCTCACAACAGATATGCCCACTCCCACAAAGATTCAAATCACTAATCTTCACCTTACATCCCTCGCAATTAACCTCATTCAAACTCTTCGTCAACGGATCATAACTCATCTCAATATAACGTCCCGCATTACGATTCCCCCTCAAAAACAAATTAAAATTAAAAATAGGATAATAAATCACAGTCGTATTAACCAACTTATTATCAACACCCAAACTATGCTTATGCATTGCATCCTTAATCGTAAACTCCTGCTCCTTCAAGATCCTCGTCCTCGCCTCATCATCTCCAACCTTAATAAGCCCTTTCCTTAACCGACCAAGCCGACCCCTCAAAATCTCCCTGTCCTTTTCTTCACAACTACGCAAAGCCAATTCAGTCTCCTTAACCTTCTCAAGTTGTCCAGTCAAATCCCCCCCAAGCTCACTAAGCAAACTCTCATAATGATCCTTAATTCTCTCAATCTCAACATCAGCCTTCGTCCCCAAAATCTCACTAATGTCTTTCGTCTTGCCCATCAAAGAATCTTTTAAATAATCCCGAGCAACTTTATAATCAACCTCAACATGCTGACTCGAAGCCAATTTACTATCCCCCTCAACAACGGTATACCCACTCAAGTCCCCGTCCACTACCTCACCGTTATGAACATAAATCTCATTAACAATTTGCTCCGACTCGTTCAAATAACGAAAAGTCGTCATAAAAGTAAACCGCGAAAAAAAACTGTTTCTATGCTTCTTCACCAAATTACTAACCTCACAATTCTTCAAACTAATAGCCTTAGCAATCTCAGCCTCAGCATCACAATCAAAATCAATCTTCAACAAAGTTGTCTTCCCAGCACCCTCCAAAAACTTAGTAATAGCCGCCAACAAAGCACTCCCTTTCCCAACAAAGATAAGCTCCCGACTACCGACTACCGACTGCCCACTACCGTAATTTGAAAACATTAAATTGTATGGCGAAGCCTTCCCAAACAAATCCTCAAAACTCTTCGGAACATTCTCCACCACCAAAACATCCTCCTCCTGCCCTCCTGACACCTGACACCTGACACCCGACACCTGCGATTCCCATCGCACCTGGCACTTCAAGTTCCTAAAAAACTCTACCACAAATTTTTCCAACTGCTCCATCAAAAATCAAACTAAAATTCCTTTAAGAATATTATTGTGATAAACACGACCACCAAACCGACAACCTAAGCCTGGCAACCTCTCTAATTGATGGAAGATGTCCAGAGCAAAAACAAGTAACAAACCTAGAATGCAAAGAAATCTGCTACGTAATATCTGGCACAGGAACCATCCACTCCAACAAAGGAACCTTCGAAATCACAAAAGGCGACTCATACCACTTCGAAATCGGAGAGAAATACGCCATAGAAGGAGATAATTTAAAGTTGGCTTTGATTAACGCTCCAAAATGGAGATTGGATCAACATAAGATTATTGATTGATATTCAATTTACTTCTTTTCTCTTTAAAAAAAGAACTCTACATTAAATTTATAACTAATAAACTCTACCTTTAATTTATGAAAGAGCTGAAGTTAAATAAGGCTACGGAGAGATTATTTGACAAGATAAAGAATTCAAATAGACCTTCAACATTAAGATTTGAGGATAGCTGGTTATACATCCTGCAATCCTGCAGATATAATGGCGGTGCACTGAAAGAAAATGATGAAATATTATTCTATGGATTTAAGCAAGATAATTCTGGAATAATTATTTCAAATTTTTTTGGTAAGAATAAATTTCTAATTTCAGCATGTGAATATCTTCAAGATAAATACAATTTACCGATTATTTACAAGAATGTCAAAAATGAAGACGTTGCTAAATTTGTTAAAATGGGATTTAAAACCTATAATGAAAGTGAAAATTGGGATGATAATTCAAAATTTGACGATCAGACTTTTCCTCAAAGAATATTTAATTTAAAGAAATTCTCAGAAATGAAAGGTAAAGAATATGCTTTATTGAGGCAGGAAATAAATAAAGCAAATAGAAAATACTCAATTCAATGTAAGGAATATTCAATGAAAGAAGATAGAATGAAGATTGAAAAACTATTAAGAAAACAGGACAAAAAAGTCCCCGGAGGATATGCATCGCAGAGCATGTTTTTGGATTTTGAAAGTGATAATGATCACGAATCGTTAATCTATACTTCAAAAAATAAGATTATCGGTTTTATGATTTCGGACAGAATTAGTAAAAAATGTTGTGCTGGGAGCGGTTTGGTTTATGATACAGATTTTTCTGGAATAACTCTTTTGCTATGTCAATTGATGGCTAAGGAGTTAATAAAAAAAGGATTTAAGTTCATGAATCTGCAAGGTTCAGAGCATAAAAATCTTGATCAATGGAAATTAAAATTTAAACCTAAAATCTCACTTATTAATCAACATTTAATTTTTACAAATAAGAATAAACCTTACGATAAATTGTCTTCTATTTACAATAAATTTCTAATCGGTCTTTCAGAGGAAACTTGGAAGAAAGGAATAATGAAAGAGTTAAAAAATAATGATATTCTTCATGGAGATGTGCTTGACGCAGGTGCTGGTACGGGCATAGGTGCAAGACTGATGAAAAATCAAGGTAATTTTAAGATACTCTCAGTAGATTCTTCCAATAAAATGCTTACTACTGCAAAACATTTTTCGGATAAAATTCTAAATTCTAATCTTGATAGTTTGCCAAATATTAAAAAGAAATTTGATTTAATAGTTTCTGGATTTGATACATTGAATTATCTTGACAAGAAAAGATTTAAGAAATTTATAGATTGGTGTTCCAACCATGTTAAAAAAGGAGGATTTGTTATTTTTGATTACTCTACTCAAAAACTTTTGCACAAAGATTGGAAAGATAAAAGATATTCTCAAAAATTTGGAGAAGATAAAATTTTATGGGAACATAAATATGATAATAAAAATAAGTTATCCAATACGAAAATTACTTTTTTAAAAAATGGATCTAAAAAGTGGACAGAAAAACATATACAATATGCATTATCTCCCAGGGAAATAACAGGAATCTTAAATGGGGCAGGTTTTAAGAAAACAAATCAGAGGGATTTAGAAGGGTCTAGTAATTTAAAAAATTCCAACACCTTAGTCTTTTCATTTATAAAAAAGTAAGATTTAGGATTTAGTAATCTTAAGGGGGTGAGCCATTGGTTCTCCCAAAAAACAAAAGATATCTCCAAGGAATTTTTCTATAACAAAATACTTGTTTCCTTTTTTAAGGAACACTATTTCTGATTTTGGTGTTGAAAATCCCTTATCTCCCCTGAATTCAATATTCGCAATTCCAGAGAACTCAAAATCAAAATGGAATTCTTTTACAGATTTTATAGACTTGGGAGAGGTCATTCTCCACAGAAGGGGCTTATCATTAACTCCTAAGACTAGCCATAATTTTGATTTCTTGGATTTTAATGTGTAACTAGTCCACTGTTTTTTATTATTAAGATAATTGGTTAGAGAATAACTATCAATGCCTATAACTTCATAATTAGTATTTTTTATTGAAACCCGATCGTGAAGATTTATCTCATCTTTTCTCATAAAATGATTAATAAACAATATTTTATAAATTCTCCTAACCCAAACTTCCAGGAAAATAAGTACACTTATGCTCCTCAATCAATTGTACAGTCTTCTCATCAGCAATCAAATTACTAAACTTATTAGAAACCTTCTCAAACTCTTCACTAGTCTTAGTCTGAAACTCAATCATCAAATTACAATTCCCATGTCTCCCTGCATTGAAAAAATCCGCGAAAATCCAACCAGCCCGTGAAAATTCCCCCCCCCTAAAAAACCACTAAACCAAGCTACACAAAAACACCCAACCAAAACCAACTAAACAAATTATTTACAATCATTAGAACAATACTACCACCTAAACTTAGCCTCATCCCCAAAATTCATCAACAACCCGACCTCAACCCGAGTAGCCTTCAAATAATTCCTTAACTGTCTCTCATTCTTATCCCTCAATTCAGCAATAGCCTTAACCTCAACCAAAACTTTCTCCCCCACCAACAAATCACAAAAACGCTCCTCCACAAAAACCCCCTCATAATTAACCTTAATAAGCATCTCCCGAACGCAACTCAAACCAATCTTATCAAACTCCACCTTCATAGCCCCAACATAAACCCTCTCTAAAAACCCATCCCCAAGCATATTATATACCTTATAAAAAATACTAATAATCTTCCCAGTGATCTCCTCACACTCCATCAATAAATAAAACAACAAATATTATATAAATCTACTCATCAAAAAACTTTTTATTCAATTCCTTCTCAACAAAATAACCTTTCATATTCTTCCAACATTCATCTTATCTGGATGCAACACCTCTACATTTTTAGAAACATTAAAACACCAGCTTAGATAAATCGACCACTGAACACTCTTTTTACATAAATACGAATATTCCCAATTCCCTGCAACATATTTCACATTAGAAACCATATCAAGTAAATGCTCTACCGACCTCTGCTTAAAACCACTACTCGCATCCCCAATAAGAATATCCTCCACCAAGCTACTCTCGTACAACTTTATATTCTCAACAGGCGTCCTAGGAGCTCCATTTACCATAAATTTTCAAGCAAACTCTCTTATATGAGTTTAACTTTTACACTCCCAAAAGAATAACCAACCTCCCACAAGCCCCGGCGAAGCCTACCCCCGAGAACACTACTCCTCAAAAAACTTACACTTCACACTCACCATCTAAGAAACACTTGTTATCTTTTTTCTCCTGTTCGTAATCCTTCATCCCCAAAGCAATCTGATCCGCAATCTCATTAACTCCCTGCGCAAAAAAATCCAAATTCCCCTTCCCTTCAATAAACGAATTCATCAACTTCTCCTCAATCTTATTCTTACCGCTCTTCCCATTACCATCAAGCCCCAAATTAAAAAGTATAATCGGCAACTCCCCAATCACCATCCCAACACAACACATCTTATTGATAATCAAATCCACAACGTGCTCTTCCATCGTCCCCTTCGTCGCAAACGAATAAATATACATATCCCTCTCTTGCCCAATCCTATCAAGCCGCCCAATCCTCTGCTCAACCGACATCGGATTCCAAGGCAAATCATAATTAATCAAATTCCTACAAAACTGAAAGTTCAAACCCTCCGCCCCACAATCAGTCGAAATCATAATATCAGCCTCACCGCGCTTAAACGACTCAATCTTCTCCGACTTCTCCTCTCGGCTAAGCCCTCCCATAAACTCAATAATATCCAAACCAAACGGCTCCAACTTCTCAACAATATATCTCAAAGTAGTAGGATGCCGAGTATAAATCAAAATCTTTTCGTTGCCGAGCCCGCCCGATTTATCGGGTGCCATCTGGGCATGAGGTACACCCTTGGGTGCCCCCCGATTCCGAATCTCATCAACCAACTCAACCAACTTCTCAATCTTACTATCCTTCTGTAAAGTCGCATAATCATCAAGTATCCCCTGAGCAAAATCCTTAGTCCCTTCATGATAATTATCCCCATCAACAATCTTATACAAACTCTCCTTCGCAGCCTTAGAAGAACTAGTAATCTTCGGCAAAATCGCAAACACAATCAACGCCCCATTTATCTCACTACCGTCCTTCCTAAAATAATTCTCACGCAACAACCGAACAGTATTCTCATAAATCATCTTCTCTTCCTTCGTCATCTCAACAGTAACAATCTTCGGAATCCTTTTCTTGTAAACAATCCCAGTCTCATCCCGCCGACGCCGAACCATAACCTCCTCCAACTTCTTCTTCAACTCCAACGGATTCAAAGGATGCCGCTTATTCCCCTTATACAAAAACTTCTTCCTAAACTCCTTAACAGTCCCAAGATGCCCCCGCTTCAAAATATGCAACAAATTATACAACTCCAACAAATCATTCTGAAACGGCGTCGCTGTCAACAACAAAAACCTCTTCTTCTGCAAGCGATCAACAAACCGCCACCGAACAGTATTCCGCTCCTTCAACTTATGCGCCTCATCAACAATCACCAAATCCCACGAAACCGAATGCGCATCCTTATGCTTAAACCGCCCCTCAGCCTTATCAAAAATCTTAACCCTATCAATCGAAGCAATAGCAAAATCGTACTTATTCCAATCCTCCGCCTTCTCAATAATATGAAAGTCCAACTCAAACTTCTCCCACAACTCAGCAACCCACTGATCAACCAAGCTCGGCGGACAAAGAATCACAACCTTCTTCAAAAAACCACGAACAACACCCTCCTTAATCACCATCGCCGTCGTAATCGTCTTCCCCAAACCAACCTCATCAGCCAACAAAGCCGTCGCATTCAAATCCTTAAGCAACCTCAAAGCCCCCTCTCTCTGATAAGGCAAATCATAAGCCAAATTCTTCTTAATCATCCCATAAGAAATCAACTCATCAATTTCTTTATCCGCAACCAACTCCTTCGCATCCATCTGCAACTTGAACAACTCCGACGAATCAAAACTCTTTTTCTCAATATCCCCAAATAAATCCGACGCATCATCCTCAAAATTCTCATTAACTATAATCTCAACCATCTTAATAGAAAAATAAAACCTCGACCCCTTTAAAAAAACTCTTGTGATAAAGTATAAAAACAACATTGCTCACAACTAACTAGGTGACATGGCAAACTTTACTTACACATATCTACTAATGGGAGCACTCCTTCTCGCAATCTGGCTCGTATTATTCCTATGGAGAAAAGATCTAAGAAAAGAAATGCTATCAGTCTCAATCCTCTTCGCAATCATCGGACCACTCGTCTCAATAATATACACAATAGACTGGTGGTCACCACTAACAATCACAGGAACAGCAATCGGAATCGAAGACGCCCTTTTCGGATTCGTATGCGGAGGTGTCGCAGCAGTAATATATGAAGCAGTCTTCGAACAAAAACTAAACAAAGGAAAGAAAAATCTAAACCTCGACGCAATCCCTGTAGCAATAATCGGACTAGCACTTTTCTTCGGAAGCTTCTTCATCCTAAAAGCAAACAGCTTCGTCTCATCAATCGTCGCACTATCAGCAGTAACGCTACTGATCTGGATCCAACGACCAGACCTCATAAAAAACTCACTATTCTCCGGAGCTCTATTAGTAATCATCATCGGCGGAATCTACACAATCCTCGAACTAATCACACCCGGCTGGATCCAAGCATTCTGGCATTTCAAAAACGTCCCAGAAATAGTAGCATTTAATATACCAATAGACGACATAATATGGTACTTCCTAGCAGGCGCCGCAATCGGACCACTCTATGAATACTGGCAACAAAAAAAACTGGTGAATAAAAAATGAATAAAAAATTCTGGGCAACAACCTTTACACTAACAGGGACAATTATCGGAGCAGGTATCCTAGGCCTCCCATACGTCTTCGCAAAATCAGGTTTCCTAGCAGGTCTATTCTGGCTAATAGTTCTAGGCGCAGTAATGGTCTTCGTAAACCTAACACTCGGAGAAGTAACCCTAAGAACAAAAGGCAAACACCAACTATCAGGATACGCCGAAAAATACCTCGGTCCATGGGGCAAAAGGATCATGTTCTTCGCAATGATATTCGGTGTCTACTCCGCACTAACCGCATACTTAGTCGGTGAGGGACAATCTCTATCAACAATAATCCCAGGCAACACTCCCCCAATCGTCTTCGGTATAACATTCTGGCTAATCATGACCTTGTTATTAAGAGAAGGGCTAAAAGGATTAAAGAAAATCGAAACATGGGGCGTCATAGCAATCATAGCAATCGTCACAGGAATAGTTATTAGATTTGTTCAATTCGTACAAACAGAAAATCTCATAACACTAAACGCACAAAACTTCGCACTCCCAATCGGTGTAGTATTATTCGCCCTACTCGGCTTCACATCAATCCCAGAACTAAGAACAGAAATCAAAGGTCAAGAAAAATTCCTAAAAAGAGCAATAATCATAGGAACATTAATACCCATCATACTTTACACAGCATTCAGCGCAATCTTCATAGGAGTATTAGGAACAAACGTAAGCCAAGTCGCAACATTATCATTCGGACCCCTTATGGTAATCCTCGGTATCTTCACAATGCTAACTTCATATTTCGTCCTATCGTTCTCCCTAAAAAACACATTCAAATACGACATGAAAACATCCAAAAGAACAAGCTTCCTACTTACCTCTCTAGTTCCCCTAGCTCTATATATCATCATAACACAATTCAAAGTCATCGGTTTCACGCTAATCCTAGGTATCGGTGGTGTAATCTCCGGTGGACTTACTGGGATAATAATATTACTAATCGCAAAAAGAGCCAAAGAAAGCACACGTGACAGAAAAGACCCAGAGATAAGAATGCCAATAAACTGGCCAATAATAATTATCCTATCTATAATATTCATCGCCGGAATAATCTTAGAATTCACGCACTAACATGGAAACACAAATTAAAACACAAAAATCAAAAACCCCAGAATGGGCAAAAGCAGCCCTAATCGCAACACTCACATTCTACCTATGGTACCTAATCTCAACACTAATGCTGCCCCTCGCGGAAATCCTCGAACTCCCAACAGACATATATCTAACATTCTACAAAATTGTCGACTTCCCCCCAGCAATGCTCGGCTTCATAGTCTGTGTTAGCATAATCTCAATAATAATCGTCATCCTAGAATTCAATGAACAAAAAGAATCCATAAAAATATTCCTAACCGAAGGTGTATCATTTATGCTCTACTTCATAATCCCAGTCGTCGCCAGCATACTTCTAATAATCCTACTACTATTCGGCATCGGTCACCAAATCCCAAGCGAAACAAAAATATCATTCTTCCTAAAAGACCTATTCTCGTTCACCTCCGTACTCTTCGTCCTAACCGCAATCCTCAACCTCGCAACCCGAAAAATCATCAAAGTCAACACAAGAAAAGATAGGCCTTGCGTATAAACTCCTAATCTAATCCCTCAAAATAACGAATCCTTCTAAAATTATGAATAATTATTCTAGCACAAACTTGGGTAAACTTTGAGCAGAATTTTAACTTTGTGACAATTCCAA
>Ga0233410_10000293_pt1 | contig 17144 bp, 18 predicted proteins | sample Na_anoxic_1_MG_FD_179869 | JGI IMG/M metagenome (GOLD analysis project Ga0233410, IMG submission 179869) | Seawater microbial communities from Saanich Inlet, British Columbia, Canada - Na_anoxic_1_MG | ecosystem: Environmental > Aquatic > Marine > Inlet | place: Canada: British Columbia...
ATCATCAGGAAACGCTAATGCGCCAGTCTGGTTTTCGGGCAGTAAAAAACAAACCGCTAAATTTTTAGCCCAGTTTGATTGGGATAACTCTATTGCGCTTGCGCACAACGCTATGTTCGATATGTCTATACTTAATTGGCACTTTGGAATTAAGCCTAAAAAGATAGCCGACACTTTGGCTATGGCGCGGGCAATACACTCCATAGAAGTAGGGGGAAGTCTCGCCGCTCTAGCTGAGTACTATGAATTGGGCGCAAAGGGTACTGAAATACACGCAGCAATTGGTAAGAAACGCCTAGACTTTACGGCGGAAGAACTTGAGGCTTACGGCGGGTACTGCATCCAAGACGCTGAGCTTACTTATAAACTTTTCCAAGTCCTCAACAAAGATTTTCCTAACTTTGAATTAGCCCTCATAGATTTAACCATACGTATGTTTAGTGAGCCTGCGTTAGTACTGGATGAAGAAATACTTGCTGGGCACTTAAAGCAGATTAAACATACTAAACAAGCACTTATGGATAAGGTGGCTCACGAAAAAACAAAGCTAACGAGCAACCCCCAATTTGCTGAGTTACTGCGTGGCTACGGTATAGAACCCCCACTTAAAATAAGCCCTGCGACAGGCAAAGAGACCTATGCGTTTGCTAAAAGCGATGAGGCATTCAAAGCGTTACAAGAACATGGAAACTCGGAGGTACAGGCGTTAGTAGCTGCTCGACTAGGGGTTAGGTCTACCATCGAAGAGACCCGCACTCAACGCTTTATAGATATAGCAAACCGTGGCACGCTACCTATCCCGCTACGCTATTACGCTGCACACACTGGACGGTGGGGTGGGGATGACAAAATCAATATGCAGAATTTGCCTAGAGGGTCACAGTTAAAAAAAGCAATGTGCGCTCCAGATGGGTACAAGTTTATAGACTGCGATTTATCTCAGATTGAAGCACGTACGCTAGCATGGCTAGCGGAAGAGACAGACTTAGTTGAGGCATTCGACAGAGGCGACGACGTGTATAAGATTATGGCGTCTGCTATCTATGACAAACCTGAGTCAGAGATAACCAAGGAGGAGCGATTTGTAGGTAAGACTACGATACTAGGAGCGGGTTATGGTATGGGTCACGTTAAGTTCCGCGCTCAGTTAGCTACTTTCAACGTAGAGCTATCCGAGGAAGAATGCGACAGGATTATTCGTGTGTATAGAGAGACTTACCCACGCATCCCTGCTTTGTGGAGAGCGGCTAACAAGGCGCTAAAGACCATGATGAAAGACAAAGTAGAGGAGTTAGGCAAAGAAGGCATCCTTACTGTGGAAGGCAGTACCGGCATACGCCTACCTAATAAGTTGTACATAAAGTATCCTAACTTACGCACTCAAGCCGCAGAGGAAGAGGGCGGGTATGATGAAACGGTTTACGATACCCGCAAGGGTAGGGCTATAATTCCCAACCGCATTTACGGCGGTAAAGTTATTGAGAATGTTTGCCAAGCATTAGCGAGAATTGTTATAGGTGAACAGCTCTTAAGGGTAGCTAAGAAATACAAAGTAGTAATGACTGTGCATGACGCTATTGGATGTATTGTTCCAGAAGACGAAGTAAAGGAAGGAATGCTTGCAGTAGAAAAAGTTATGAAGATTAGACCTAAGTGGGCACCTGACTTACCTCTTAATTGCGAGGGCGGCTATGGAAGATCATACGGAGATTGTTAGTAATACCCCAGCGGGCGGTGGGTAGCTCCATAATGGCTAAAAACACCCGCAGTATGCAACGTACAACACCTATTACACTCCTTTTTATAAGGCGTTCTCTTTGTTGAGGTGTGCATACCGGCTAGCCCACGCTACGGGCCTTTAATTTAATAAGGAGAATGATGATGAACGATAAAGACCCAGTGATGGTAGACCTTGAGCGCTACCTTGATACTTTGGAAGAGGACTACGTAGACCCTGCTCAAGCCAAGATTGATCGCGCTGAGTACTTAGCAGACCAAGGAGATACCGATGAATGGTAAAGGCAGCAAACGCAGACCTCACTTTGTACCCCTACACGAAATCGGGGACAACTGGGCGAGAATTTTTGAAAAGCAGAAACAAGCAGAGAAGGAAAAAGAGGATGCTGACACCAAGCGGGCTGAAAGACGTAGCCAAGAACAAGAGCAAGACCCTTACAACGGAAGGGATGGGCGAAACGATTAGTGCCTTAAACAAACAAACAGGGGGAACACACTACAAGGGTATGGTTATCCAACCTGCCGAATACGCAGAGCAAAATGGTTTGTCTTTGCTCGAAGGTAACGTAGTCAAGTATATTTCTCGTTGGAAGAAGAAGGGAAAACCGTTAGAAGACTTAACCAAGGCGAAGCACTGCATCGACTTACTGATTGAGATACACAACGTCAAATGAAAATAACAATAGAAGTAGATGGCGCTGATGCCGAAGAACTTATCGTGTTAATACAACGTGTTACTGATGCGGTGGAGAAGCTAGAAGATATTCTTAAGGAGTTTGAGGATGAGTAACTTTACCGACCCAATGGCTGCGCTAGAAGAAGCGTATACAGTAGACGGTATAGTGCTAGAAACAATAGTCCCTACAGGGGGCCACGATATATTTTAAAGGAAAAAAGTGATGAGCGAACTAAGCACAGCAACAAAGCGCTGGAAAGCAAAATATGACCGCGCAAACAGGGTAGGAGTAGCCCTTAGTCTAGTAACCCTACTGTTAGCTTTCTTCAACGTAATGCAAGCACTAGCCGCCACGCCGCCGCTGCCCCCACCAGCAGAAAAACCAGTGTTCGACTTCAATGGGCAACGCTGCACAACGCTAAGACAGGAGCCTGAGTTCAATTATCGAGTAGACCGACAGACTGTGACACTTACCATCGAGTGTTCGCCAGAAATTATGTTGCATTACTTTGAAGCTATGCCGGAGACAGCACAATGACTCTACTACTAGTATCCCTAGCCTGCATCGCCGCCGTAACCCTAGTCATAGCGATGACCTCATGATCCCGAGAGAAGAACTGAAAAGAAACATAAGAATACTAAACACCCTGCTGTGGTTATTTGGCGCGTACTGTATTGCCGTGGTCGTATTGGTGGTGTTTGTTGTCTAAAAAATACGAGGAGAAGAATGATGAGGAATACTAGTAATGGCAAAGGACGAGAAAGAAGAAGAGCGAGAGAAGATAGCGCAGGATATTAAAAAATATCTAGCCAAAGGCGGCAAAGTAACAGAGTGCCCACCTCGTGCGTTTACACAAGTAGAAGGGCCGAAGAAGCGGTTCGACGGTGGACGAAACGATTCGTTAACCGACCCAACCAACCGAGATGTGGGGGCGTACCGGCCTACAAAAAAGGAAACATAAATGTACGAATACGAATGCACGATAAGGAGAGTGGTTGATGGCGACACTATCGACGTGGATGTGGACCTTGGGTTTGGTACTTGGCGTTGTAGCGAGCGCATACGTTTGTTTGGCGTTGATACTCCAGAATGCCGCACGAGAGATGCTAAGGAAAAAACTGCCGGACTCTTGGCAAAGAAGTTTGTCCAAGAAGCCCTTCACGTCGGAGGAACCTACAAACTCCAAACCCGAGAGAAAGGTAAATTCGGTAGATTCTTGGGAGTAATATTTATATCAGCCAGAACTTCAATCAACACTACCTTAGTTAGTGAGCGTTTAGCAGTTGCATACCACGGGCAAAGCAAACAAGACGTAAAAGATGCCCACGCAGCGAACTACGAATTTCTAAAAGAAAAAGGTCGGATATGACAGCTTGGTCTTATAGTAGCGTAAATACATTTAAGCAATGCCCTAAAAAATATTACCATTTAAAAATTGCTAAGGATGTAAAAGACAGAGGTAATGCAGCTACTGCGTACGGTAGTAGAGTGCATAGTGCTGCTGAAAAATATATAAGGGATGGAAAACCGCTGGAGCGCGAGTATAAATTTTTGCAAGGTACGCTAGACGCTTTCAATAACATAGAAGGTGACAAGCATTGCGAGATTAGGCTTGGAGTATCCAAAGATGGTGGAGCTTTTAAACCTGCAAAATTTTTTGGGGGCGACGTTTGGTACAGGGGTATAGCAGACCTACTTATAATAAACGAAGACAAAGCTTACCTCATCGACTATAAGACTAGCAAAACCGCAAACTATGCAGACACTAAGCAGTTAGATTTACTTGCAGGGGCTGTGTTTATAAATTACCCCGAAGTAAAAAAGATTAAGTCTGCGTTATCGTTTGTTGTGTGTAACGGTTTTGTAACTAAAGAGCATACTGTGGATATGTACAAATCTTACATTGGCACATTCGACGAAGCTTTAGAACAGATAGAAGTAGCTACTACAGCAGACGTATGGAACGCCAAAGACGGGCCTCTGTGTGGTTGGTGCCCAGTAACTTCATGTGAACACTATAGGAGCTAGCGGTGAAAGAACACTGGCAGATATACAAAAGTTTAGCATCAGACCTACGTAAGAGGGCTAAGTGGGGAACGATTGAAGAGGCTAGGCAAGAACGATTTCTGGAAATGGCTGAGTTTATAGAAACAAAGCCTAAATTCTACGTGCCGGATATGAGTTTCGTTCTCAATGAGGAAGTAAAAAACATCGGTAGAGATAAAAATAATTTAGTCCGCCTCCCTTATCCTGAGACAGTTATATTGATGGATACAATAATGGAAGTACCGGGCAGTGAACGCTGGGAATTAAAGAAAGAGCTGAGAGGGTTTACTGACGATAAAGCTGTCTTAGAATACATGGATGCAGGTATAGAAGCACAAGAAGCCAGTAGCCATATACCTACTGTAGTGTTAGCCAAGCAACAGGAAGGCGAGGACAGTATCGAGTTTTGCGCTGGAGTTTGGAACCCCCACTTAAAGGAATGGAATCCTTGGGCGGCTAGAGCACTGATGTATTTTGGCGACACTTCTTTTAACTTAGTACTTGATTCCACGGATACTGCAACTGTGCAGCACGTTGAAAAAATGCAAGATGCGGTAAGAGGTGGGGCACCAGAAGTACTTATATCGCAATACAAAACCGGTTCTCTGCCAATACTATTTTTACATTTATTGTTATCGCTAGAGAATGTAGAAGTAAAAGAGAGAGGCGCTCCAAAATTATCTATAGTAGGCTCGCGGAGCCAAAAGAAGAAACGTAGAGCACATAAGTCTTTTGATTATCATGTGCTGTCAATAAATGGGGAAGCTTGGGATAGCCCATACGAAAGTAATAACGGGGGACACGGGGGTGTAAGAAGCCATCTCCGAAGAGGGCATATCCGTAGATTTAGTAATGGTAAAGCAACGTGGGTTAGAGCTGCCTACATTAAGGGCAGCAAAGAAGGATTTATTAAAAAAGACTATGACATATTAGGAAGGAATTAATAAGGAATGCCGATATGAGCGAAGATAATAGCCGTAGCGAAGACGAGGACGGAGGTCTGAAGTGGATAAGGCTCAGGATGGATTTGATAGCGAGGGTTTTGGGTAGATCACCCACACGGGCGGAGCTGCTTGAATACCTACTACCTGAATTACAGGAAATATTTGAGTGGCCCGATATGGGAGAAGAGTTGTTTGGTCAACAAGACAAGAACCAAAAAGAAGTACCTACAGGAGATAAACAATGAGAAAGCCCAGAGATTACAAAGCCGAGTACGCTAAGTACCAAGGCACAGAAGAGCAAAAAAAGAAACGCGCTCAGCGCAACAAAGCTAGGCGTAAGGCAATGCGAGAAGGAAAAGTTTCTAAGGGTGATGGCAAAGATGTAGCCCACAAGAAAGCAATGGACAAGGGTGGCAAGAACTCTGATGGTACTAGAGTAGAGACAGCTAGCCGCAACCGATCCTTTAAGAGGGATTCTAAAGGTAACCTTGTATCTGAGACTAGCACGCGTGAGCGTAAAAACAAAAACAAGGGGTAAACTATGTTAGCTATGGGTGCTGCAATTAAAGCTAAAGTAAACTACTACTTGCAGAAAGTTCTTAAGTATTTTAGTAAGAGCAAAGCTGTAGTTCCGGTGAAGCGACGCAAAAAATATACAAAGGGCAGGGGCAAAACAATAAAACAGACCCTCGCTAACTTGGATAGAAATTTTAAAGAGATGTCCCGTGCTACAGGCGAGCGATCATGGGATAGCAAAGCAAATACCAATGCTCTTAAAAAGCTAGGTGTCTTTGTGGCTCCTACTGCAATGACTGCAAGGGACTTGGTAGAGACCCGAGTAGAAGTACCAGAAAAATTTCCGGGGATTATGTTTGTTGCTACAAATATGGTTTTCCCCGACGACAGTGGAGATAAAGTATTTCCTAACTTTTTCTACGCTACAAAATACGAAAGTTCTCCTCTTCATGTGGAGCCTACAAAAGACATTGTTTATAAAATAGGCTTGAGCGTGCCTCTTGGTCCTGAAAAAGCTAAAAATAAAAATAAAGTGGATAAAAATTACTGGTTGTATTTTTATGTAGCAGTAAACCCGAAGGGCGAAGTGCAAACTTTGCGTTGGGTGGCCGATGACATGGTGACAATACCCCACAAAAAGAAACCGGGTCGCGCTGACGGTACGAAAATAAGACAGACATGCTTCACCCGAAAAACTTGGCAGCATCCTGATATATTACAGCATGATTGGACAGTTAAGGACGTTGGTAAAGAAACTGCGCATGTAGGTATTTTTTGCGCGTGTTTTAATTTTTGGAATAACCGTGACAAGATGTGGACAGTACAAACAAAAAAGAATGACTCCCGCATGAGTTTTTGTATAGACACAAGAGATACAAAACATTATTTCAAAGACAGAGAGTACGCTACTACGTTGAGTGGAAACAGAAAGAAAATAATACATTTTGTAGAAGAGCACACGCGCCTTACTCCAAAAGGTAATGTTGTAGTGCGAGAACATATACGTGGCGAACGCAAGTTTGTTTGGAACGGTTATCAATGCAATGTAAAAGCACCGAAATTTAATAACATTATTGACATGCAGGGGTTTGACGTACCTTCGTTTGAGTGTGAAGAAGATGACCCGTTAGTAAACGAATCAATGGACATGGACGATTTAGCCCGTGAGCTAACTCCTTACCTCGACCGAGAACAAGAAAACATATACGGAAAGAGATAAACAGTGAAAGTAATAGACAATAAAGCCCTAGTGTTAAAAACAAAACGTCCTCATTTAATTACTGAGCAGGTAGACGACTACAAAATACTCAATGAAGTAGATGGAGTTTACAAGATAGCAGTGCCTTGGAGGCTGCACGAAGCCCAAGTACTTGCGGGGTTAAGAGTAAAAGAAGTACCGTCTCCTATGACCCGTGACTATTCGTATACTGGAAGGTATGAACCGTTCGACCACCAAAAAGAAACTGCTTCTTTTTTAACTTTGCACAAGAAAGCTTTTTGTTTTAACGAACAAGGCACCGGTAAAACAGCGTCTGTAATATGGGCAGTAGATTACCTGATGCAGCAGGACAAAGTTAAACGTGTCCTAGCTATATGTCCTCTGTCTATTATGAAATCTGCATGGCAAGAAGATTTGTTTAAGTTTGCTATGCACCGTAGTTGTTCCGTAGCGCATGGGACTTCTGAGCAACGGAAGAAAATACTAAATGCAGGTGCTGAGTTTGTCATTATAAATTTTGATGGGGTAGCTGTAGTTAAGGACGAGATTATTAACGGGGGCTTTGACGTAATTGTAGTAGATGAAGCTAACGCCTACAAAAACACACAGACTAACCGATGGAAAACTTTGCGTGACATTACGGCGAATACTACTTGGCTTTGGATGCTTACTGGTACTCCCGCAGCACAATCACCTGTAGATGCTTTTGGCTTGGCTAAGCTAGTCAACGCAAAGAACGCACCTAAATACTACGGCCAATTTAGAGACAAGGTAATGCACAAAGTGTCTCAGTTTACGTGGCGTCCCAAACCAGAAGCGAACGAAATAGTACACGAAGTGTTGCAACCTGCCATTAGGTTTGAGAAAGACCAGTGTTTAGATTTGCCTTCTGTTACTTACGTAGAGCGAGAAGCGCCGCTTACTAAACAACAAGCTTCGTACTATAAAAGGTTAAAGGATCGCATGACTATGGAAGCTGACGGGGAGCAGGTCACTTCTGTTAACGCTGCCACTAACCTAAACAAGCTACTGCAAATATCAGGGGGTGCGGTCTACACGGACGATAGACAAGTCATTGAGTTTGATGTAAGTAACCGTTTGAATGTCGTTAAGGAAGTAATAGACGAGTCCTCGCACAAGGTACTTGTCTTTGTGCCTTTTACCCACACTATAGAATTACTAAACGATTTTTTAGTTAAGAGTAAAATCCCGTGCAAAATAATATCGGGTAAAGTTTCTGTAAATAAACGAAGCGAAATAATTAAAGACTTCCAAGAAACAGATAAGATTCAAGTGCTTATCATACAACCACAAGCAGCGTCACATGGTCTAACTTTAACCGCAGCTAATACTATTATCTGGTACGCTCCTGTTACTAGCGTAGAGACTTACTTGCAGGCTAATGCGCGCATTGACAGGCCGGGACAACACAACCCGATGACAGTTGTCCACATACGCGGCAGTGAAGTTGAGACTCGGCTCTACACTATGCTGCGCTCTAAAGTAGATCATCACACCAAAATAATTGATTTGTATAAACAAGAATTAAATACTTGACACTGTAAAGAGTATTGGTAAACTACTTCTCCCTACAAGAAAGGAGGAGCAATGAAACAGACAGCCGACAAACTAACTGGCATCTATATTAAGATGCGCGAAGCTATAAGAGTTAAAGAAGAAGAGATAAAAACAATAAAAGCGCAGCAAGATAAGATTACTCAGCAGATGCTAGAACTCTGTGATGAACAGAATCTAAACAGCGTAAGAACTCCCGCAGGAACTATTTCACGTAGAGTACATACTAACTACTGGCCTAGTGATTGGGACAAGATGCACAAGTTTCTCAAAGACAATGATGCACTTCATTTACTTGAAAAGCGTATGCACAGCACGAACATGCGAGAGTTCTTAGAAACTAATCCTGACGTAGCACCTCCGGGGCTACAAACAAACCGCAAGTACACTATAACTGTACTTAAACCGCGCAAAGCATGAATAGGTTAAGAATTCAAGACGGGTGCTTTATACACCCAGACACCTATGAACCTTTGAAGTCTGTAGAAGTTGTTATAACAGACAGCGGTACGCTATCCAGAAACTATTACAAAGACAACAGTTTAACGTGTTGGTCTTTTGGTTGTGATTTTCCAGCAACGTCAGTACCTGCTAGCAACATACAGGCTAAGCGATGTATGGACTGCCCCCAAAGTATAAAAACTGGCAGGGGTGTAGGAGGGGCACTTTGTAAGTACTTCACGAACATTGAAGTTGCCTTTCTTAAAACAGATTTTCTTTATGAGCTTAGATTAAATGCGTTAAGTTTATTCTCAAAAGAAGACAACAGGATGAGCCTATATAAGTATATAGAACATCTTGAGCGTAACCGAGAGCACGTCGGCAATGTGCTAACCGAAATATATTTTGTACCGCATAGAAATTTCTACAAGATGTATTTTAAACCGGTTCGACCTCTTGCAGAGGAAGAGCTTGCAAATATACAACAGCTTTTAAACAAAGTTGAAAACATAAAACTAAACCCTTTTAAGGAGCAAGAAATGGCTAACATATCTCACATTATCCGCGACGTAGCTGCGCGTTACCCTCGTTTAGACAAGCCGTACAGGTTTGATAACAAAGCGGGTGCAAACGGCAAGAGCGTCCCGTGTGATCCCACAGAAGACGGTGCAAAGTACGAACTAGATTTTGTAATGAGCAGCGAGAAAGCTAAAGAACTGTACAAGATCATGCAAGACTCATATACCAACGCGCCGGGGCGTGATAAGTCTTGGCCCAAGAAACTTGAGATGCCTTTTAAACAGTTAGAGGACGGGAGTTTTGCGGGTAAGGCTAGCTTGAAAGCTGCGTATAGTGGCAACGCTACTTCACCTCCCGATCAGTTTGATGCGAAGAACAAGAAGCTAGACGAAGGCTTTATGTTAACTACTGGTAGCACAGTAAACATAGCAGTAGAGCTTATACCTTACAAAATGGCAATGGCAGCGACTGGTGTATCGCTAAGGCTGCGTGGTGTGCAGGTGCTTAAGTATTTACCTTATAAGCCCCCATCGCCTTTCGGAGAAGAAGACGGCTTCAGTGCGGATGCAGAGTCTGGCAGTCCTTTTCAGACAGAAAGTTCAGATGGCATGTTTGAGTCTGGAGTTTCCACCGATTCCTCTGACGCTTTCGACGTTGAAGAAGAAGAAGTTAAAGAACCGGTTAAGCGTAAGAAAAAAACTGAAACTCCTAACGACGATGATGATGATGACATAGAAGATATTATTTCATCATGGGGAAGTGACGACTAATGAGCTATGGCTATACGACACGCATCGATAGTCTAAACCAGAAAGCTGACCAATCTCTTCTGGGGGTTCGTCTTGGTAGGGTGTGCATCGATAATGATGTATCAGTTACTGAGATGGCCTCCCAGTTGGGGGTTAGTAGGCAGACTATTTATAACTGGTTCGTGGGTTTCCACGAGCCTAACAACGACCTTACAGCTTACGTAGAAGCACTGATAAGCGAGTACAAATAATGCAATCTTTTGACCTCATAGATTACGTTGTCCCTAGGGGCGGCATATATAATGTGGTCGGCATGAAAGAAGGTAGGCCCATACCAAAGTTTACCGATAGTCTAGAAGTGGCATATACAATAGCTGATGAATTCTCTGAGCAAGGCATGGATGTATTTTTTGCTTTAGGGAAGCTAAAAGAAAAAGGTAATAGGAAGATAGAAAATGTAGAGTCTCTGGGTGCTATGTGGCTTGATATAGACTGCGGAGGAAACAAAGCAGAAGAAATAGAGCCGTCCACAGGGCTACCAAAGGGCTACGCTAGCCAAGCAGAAGGTGCTAAGGCGCTTAAAGCTTTTTGTGCTACCGTCGATCTGCCGGAGCCTACAATAGTAAACTCTGGTTATGGTTTACATGTCTATTGGGCTTTTACTGAAGAGGTGCCTACAGAACAATGGTTACCTATAGCTAAGCGGCTAGAAGAAGTATGTGTTACTCAAAAATTTTGTGCTGATCCTAATGTGTTCGATCCTTCTCGCATACTGCGAGTGCCGGGCACCTACAACCAAAAGAAGGATGACCCTAAGTTAGTAAAGGTAATTAACCCTGCGCCTGCACGGCACGCACCTAATGATATACGTGCTCTGCTAGGAGTAGACCCTAACGCGGTCATCGTAAAGAAAAGTAGTAGACCAATATTAGATGTGTTGGAAAAACTACTTGACGAAAATAAAGACTATAAGTTTTCTAAGATAGTGGGCAGAGACACTCCTTGCTTACAGCTTAAAGACAGTTTAATTAACAGGGCAACTTTATCTGAGCCTCGTTGGTTTAATGCTCTTTCTGTAGCTAAGTTTTGTGAGGATGGTAGCAAGGCAATCCACACTATATCTCAGGGCCATCCAGACTATGACTTTCATACAGTAGAAAGAAAAATAGTAGGGATAAAGGGGCCACACTCCTGTGAAGAATTTGAGAAGAACAATCCCACAGGGTGCGAAGGTTGCCCACATAAGAAGAACAAAGAAATAAAAGGCCCTTATAGTTTAGGTAAAGTCATAAAGAGGTCTTCCTCTAGCCCTATAAATAAGTTTGAACCCTATTTTAGGGGTAAGACAGGGGGTGTATACAAGATGGACGGTGAAGACCCTAAGCTTGTATATGAGCACGATTTGTATATACAAAAACAAATGTGGGACGACGAGCAAGGTTTTGCGTCTGTTTTTGTATTTCACTCTCCACATGACGGAGTACGCGAATTCACTATACCTAACGAAAGTTTAGAAAAAAGATTACTACTTAAAACTCTTGCGCATAACGGAGTAGTAGCAGGGACTGCAAACGCGGCGCTATTACATGATTACGTAACGCGAGTTATTCAAATACTACAAACACAGAAGAAGGCAGACATTATGCGATTGCAATTCGGTTGGGCTGACAATGATACGAAATTTATTGTTGGAGAAAGAGAGATAACTGTAGACGGGGTATATCACACACCGGCCTCTACAGTAACCAGAGCGTACGCACCTTATTTTGAGCCTAGAGGCACGCTAGAAAAATGGAGTGAGGTATTTAATTTATATAACCGAGAGGGTATGGAGGTTCAAGCCTTTGCTGCGCTGTCAGGATTTGGCTCTCCCCTATTACAGTTAACAGGTCAGAAAGGTGCAATTATAAATTTGGTACATAAAAATGCTGGTACTGGTAAGACGACAGTATTACGCATGGCAAACAGTATATTTGGCGACCCTGAACAATTATTGGGTAATCCTAAAGACACAGCAGTAGCGCGGGTAAACAAACTCGGCATATTAAACAACATAGTAAACACTGTGGACGAGCTTAGTAACATGGACTCAGACCATATAAGCGACTTTGCTTATGAAGTATCTCAAGGTAAGGGTAAAGATAAAGGCACACAAACAGCCAATGCTAACCGCAAGAACGACACTACGTGGCGCAACATAACCCTAAGCACCTCTAACTCTTCCTTCTACCAAAAGTTATACGGAGGTAAAAGCCTACCTGACGGTGAGCTGATGAGAATTATAGAGTTCTACGTAGACTACGTAGACCCAGACACTATATCTACAGAAGAGGGCAAGCAAATGTTTGACCACCAATTAAAGGAAAACTACGGGCATGCGATTGTTCCTTTCATGCAATACGTGTTAGCTAATCCCGAATCAGTTAAAAACGATGTACTAGCGATACAGAAAAAGATTGATAAAGAACTACGTTTAACCTCCCGAGAGCGAAACTGGTCAGCGATTATTGCGGCTAATATAGCAGCGGGTATTATCGCTACCAAGCTAGGTATTATAAAATTCGATATGCGGCGCATATACAGCAAAGCTGCTGGGATAATAAACCAATTAAGAAAAGATACCATTGCCCCGTTAGACAGCTATGTATCTATACTAGGGGCGTTTGTTTCAAGTAACTTAAACGGCTTACTCGATGTTGATGACGGCGTAGATCAGCGCACTTCAAAAGTTAAGGTTCCTAATCTAGAGCCTAGGTACGGAAAGTTAGTTATGAGGCACGAGGGTGACACCCAAAGACTTTTTATACCTGTGAAAGAGTTGCGTAACGAACTTAATAAAGACAACACGGACTACAATTCTTTCTTAGAAGACCTGAAAGCCCGAGGAATATACTTGGATACGGTTAACAAACGAATGTCAAAAGGTATGGCTATAGTTTCACCTGCTCAGCGTTGCGCCATGTTTGATGCGGCACACCCTGAGTTTATCGATATGACTAGAATTGTAGAGAAAGCGAAAGACGATGCAGATAGAGAGGGTGGAGTACCAAATCAACTGGAAGAAGTTTAAAAAAGGTTGGTCTTTTTTTATACCCTGTCTTAAACCCGTAGAAGCTAAGAGCATTTTATTAGCTGAAACTAAGCGGTTTAAGTACAGGGTAGTTACTAAGATAACTATAGAAGACGGAGTGCGGGGCATCCGTATATGGAAAGTCTAGAGTGCCCCGTAGTAGTCAACATCTTCCAAACGATCAAACAGCGGGGTGAGGTTTTGAAAGAAACTCTTGTTGAAGCGAATACCTGAAACATACTCTTGCTCCTGTGCAGCCCGTGACTTAAACGACCGCTTAAGCGTATCCATATTCATAAGTTGTGGATAACGCGACATGAATTCATATATCTTCATCTCCGTTTCCTCAAACAAATCAGAGTCACCTGTGGTTAACGCTAAGTAACGTCTCTTGAGTAAGTTGGACCTAGTACGTAGCACTTGCCCTTCGTACTGTTTAGCCAAAGCTCGGGTTTCATAAAGGCTGGACACGTTAGCAGGAGCAAATCCTAACGCTTGGTTAGCTAAGTTCCAAGCAGATATATCTGTATCTATTGGACGTCCATCTATTGTAGTAGCACCCTCTCGCGCAAAGCGCATAGTTTTCGCACCGTTACGAAGCCAGCTTGGCGCTAGTCCCTCAAACCCTCTCTGGTACTCCCCGTCAGCAATTAACCCTAGCTTATAAGGCGCATCAAGAATGTAGTTACCCAAAGGACCAAAAGCTTGAAGTGCCATAGACTGAAGGTACCCATACTTTTCTATCTCGTAAGGGTCTTCTCTAAATAACATGCCGTTTGCAACGCTGGCTCTGTTGGATATTTCTAAGTTAGTGTAATAGTTGAGAGGACCTTTTGTTACTGACTCCGGCATGATTAACATCATTTCACGGCGCAGATTAAACGGCTCTTCCTCGTCGTCCAACAAACTGTTTATCATGTTAGTTAGGACTGATATAGCCCCAAAGAACGGCAAGCCAAATGCACCGGCTATGGCATAACTCATACCGAACGTATACGCTAATTGTCTGAAGGCTTCTCTACGTGTCCTATCCGGCGCACCTTTTATGGAGTCTACAAAGGCTTGTGCTGTCACGTAAGCACTGTTCCATATAAACCCTTTAAACGTCCACATCACACGCCCAATGTCCCCCTGCATCCATTTAGGAGCAGTAGACGACATACCCGAAGTGTTTACATCTTTTACTACTCGCATGGCGTATTCAGCCGCAGCTTCTGGAGTCATGCCGCCTTCCAACGCTAGATCAAATGCAGCTATGCTAGTAACCGTACGGTTGTAACGCTCTGTGCGTTCTATAGGCGCGGACAGGAAGTTTAGAATCTTTGCTATATAACCACTGTACTCCGCTGTAGATTCACGAGCGCCTTCCAATATTTCTCTGACTTGCGTGTGGCGCAGCTGCCCGTGGTCTCTGAGTGTTTCAAACAGAAGCGTATACTTGCCTCCCTTATAACCGGCTGTTGCCCACCTAGGCACACCGTCGGTTTTCATTATATCTAGCACACCCGTGCGACTTGCTCTAATCATAGCCGCCATAGCTTTAGGGCCGCCATACTTACCAGAAAGAATTGGGAAGGCAAGGAGAGGTAGTGAGCTGGCGTTTACAAGCCCCGAAGAAATGTTACCCGTCATAAACATAAGGTAACTACCCGTGGTAGACATTCTTGCAGCGTCGCCAAAGGTAGGATTTACTGTACGTTCTTCTCTATCGACAATACTTTGCGCTGCGGCCCTTACGTCTACTCTGTCAGACGAACGTCCTTGCTTTTCTACTTTGTTAAAGGCGCTCTGTATTTTGCCGTTGTACTTAACGTCCGCCATCTTACGCGCCCACTTGACCATAGTGTCGCCGTAGGCACGGACTAAATCTTCAGAAGCACCGGGAATATCTTTTGCTTTTATAAAGCTTTTTGCTATAGAAGACTCAGGGAACATATCAAGATAAGTTGAATACACCGTATCGACTTGGCTTTTTATCTGGGCGTCAGTTAAACCCTTTGCTTTTCCGTCTTGCTCTAGCACCGCCATTAAGTCTGCAACAAAACCTTGAGCGGGCATTGTTTTTTGTGTCGCTCTTCTAATACTGTTTAGGAAAGTGTATTCGCCAGCTTGCAGTTTACCTTGCGCTTCTTTAGCGTCACCACCGTCCTCTGACGTATCTTGGTCTACCACGTTTTGCAAATCTGGACGGAGGGTCAACCCTAGCGCCTGTATTTCCATATCTCTTTCACGTTTTGTTTCAAACGCACGAGATGTCCACTTCTTAGTGTTTGGGTCTATGTAATTTAATACAAACTCTCCGTACCTGCGGAAAGGCACATACCCTGCTATAGGAGGCTCTTCATCAAATTTCTTTGCTACTTGTGCTCTTAAGTCTAGATTTTGTATTTCGTTTAATATTTCTGTTTTGTACTCCACATACATAGCATCAAAGTCGTTACGCATAATTTTGTATACGTTTTGTACTTCCTTTGGCAGCTTGTCATATATGCCTTTGAGTCTTTTTAATTCTGCTACTTGCTTAGGTTTGAGCTTATTATTTTTTTCAAAGTTTGGATCAAGTATATCAACTCGCGCAAGCCTAGCTTCGATAGCCATTGTAGCCATAGCACGCATCTGAGTTTTAAATTTTGCTAACACCGCCATCATTGCGTTATATTTTTTGTTTGCTTCTTCTATTCTTTGTTCTTGGTAGCCCTGACGAAGTTCTACATTAGTTATAATTTCTTTTATAGCAGGTAAAAACTTGTTGTACATTTGCATAAGGTTGTCTAAGCGTAAAGAACCCATAGCAGCGGTTAGAAGTGCGGGAGCGTCTAGCAGCTTATCTATAATTTTCTGTGCTTTGCCGGGTGTAAAGTCTGGTAAGCTTTCCATCGTTTCTTTAGCTGCAACGTCAGGACTTGCATTAGCGTAGAAAACTTTTGCTAACGGAGGCGGTTCTATAGAAGGATCAAGACTTAGTATCCCGTCAATAAACTCAATCCCTGCCTCGTATGCACTTTGTCCTTTGTTTCTACCAAAGAAGCTAGCTATGGCATCCATTATGGTTTGCCAAAAGGTCTTACTGTTGGGAGCTTTAATATCTTTTAACAGATTTTGAAACTCAGAATTATTTACTAGTTCGGATGTAAACTCATCGAGGTTAGTACCCCCATAAGAATCGCCCATTTGGTCTTTTATCTGACTAAAGAAATCAAAGAACGCTTTTGCTTCGGCAGAGTTAGGGTCGTTTAACCTACGTGCTAACGCTGCGTGTGCTAGCTCGTGGAAGAACACACCCGTAGTTAACCCTCCGTCTGGGTCAAGTGTTATTGTGTTAGTTCCCGAATCGTATTTGCCGGGACGTGGACCTTCAACCGGGGCTATTTCTATTTTAGTAGCACTAGCTGCCCTACGCATCTGACGCACAATAGGTCGTAGTTCTTTAGGTAGAGTTTCTAAGAGCCTTTCTATAGTGCGGTTTAAATTGCCTGACTCTGCAATAACAACAACATCAGGGTTTATGTCTGCGCCTTTGTACTTAGTTTCGACTTCTGGAGTAGTGATACCCTGCGCTTCTATTTGAGCAGTAATGTCTTCCGAAGTTAGGCTTTCAAAGTCAGTTTCAGCTTGCTTTGCTAGCCTTTTAGTTTCTGCCTGTACCTTACT
>Ga0233410_10000298_pt1 | contig 17044 bp, 11 predicted proteins | sample Na_anoxic_1_MG_FD_179869 | JGI IMG/M metagenome (GOLD analysis project Ga0233410, IMG submission 179869) | Seawater microbial communities from Saanich Inlet, British Columbia, Canada - Na_anoxic_1_MG | ecosystem: Environmental > Aquatic > Marine > Inlet | place: Canada: British Columbia...
TACCAACCGTGTTGACTGTGTAATCGGTGTCAACTGTCAACACGGTTTCAACACCAGCGTCATCAGTTTCATACACAATCAGTTCAGTCTTATCCTGAACCTTGAACCCGTAGCTGAATGTGTCAGCGATACCGTTACCAATATAAGGTCCTGATGTTATTTTTTTAGTGTTTACTGTCATGTTGACAACTCCTGTTTATTAGTTTAAGTCTATCACTATTTTCTATCAGGACCAAATAACAACTGGTGAGTTGTAAAGTCTTCACCTTCAGCAATGACATCATACAGATGTTCACCAGTGGCCCATGCTTGACCTGTACCTGGTACACCTAATGCGATACCTGCTAACTTACTCACTGCTTTAGCTTGACCCTTGGTGATTTCACCGTCAGCAAGTACAGCGTTTGACATACCTTCTAACCCTTGTAAACCTTGTTCAATTTGTGATGTGACCGGTGAAGCGTTGTAACCGTAACCACTTGCCACACCGTTAACTATGTCACGAATAAATGGTACAGATTGAACAGGGTACAGTGCAACTTTAGTCAGCATTGTTTGTAAACGGTCATCTTCATCATCAGGTTCTGCGAACTCACCACGCATCATCATCTCAAATAACACCGGTATGGTGAATAAGAACATTGCTTTAGCTGCAACGGTTGTCGTTGAGTATGCACCAGACTTAGTACCCTTCACTAGATCACGTTGCATATTCCATAGCGAACTGAAGAACGTCATGAACATGGTGAAGATTGTGTGTGTCTTAGTTTGGTTACGCATCAGTGCAGCCATGTCTTTTGTAGCACCTGAACCTTGCACATTCTCAATCACCCAGTCAGCATACTGGAAGGCTTTAGTCTCATCACCCGATTGACCCAACTCTTTAATATATGCAGCGTGCCATGACGGTAAATCAACCATGTAAGTCTGAATCAATGCAATGTGCTTCATCGATGCTTCTTGAACAGCAGCAAGTACACCACGCTTACTTTCAAGTTGTTGCATTGCATTCATGATTTCACGGTCCATTGTTTGAGTACGATGCTTCAGCACTTTAGAATTCTCAATTGCAAAATCCCATGCACTCTTCATTGTGTCAGTGCTACCTAGTATGGTACGCATTGCTTGCAGTGTTGGCTGCATACCCACTTCAGTGATTGTGTTAGACAGACCACTTATCTGAATGATACCCGTTGATGCTTTGAAACCCATTACACCGAGTGTAGTACCTAAACGTAACTTATTGAACATTGCATCAACAATCGATTTATTCGGTGCGTTACGCCCATCTTTAGCAATGTCATTTAACCACGGTTTCAACTGTGCAAATTCTTCAGGACCTAGTTTCTCAGTCACTGCTTTCTTCACACGTGGATCACGCAGTAACCGATTGACTTCACGAACAGCATCATGGTGTGTGATGTAATGGATTGTTTCTTGAATATGATTAGGTACAACATTCAACGTCAAGTGCATTGGTGCATAGTAACCGGTACGCTCATTCGTTGATCCAGCGTTCACCGATGCTTGTATGCTTGCGTTACTAGCAAACATTGAACCCACTTCAGCATCCTTACGTTCTTCAAACTCAGCAGCTTTATGGTCGCGTGTTGGGTCGTATTTAACAGGGTAATAACCACCTTTAAATGTACCGTGTTCAGTGACGACTGGTGTAGCCTCAACTTTAGGTGGTACAAGGCCCGTTGTTTTACGATGCACTTCAGCAAGTTTCGGGTAAAGAATATCAATCTGATCCCAAATCTTTTGAACCATCTGCCAATCTGATTTAGTCATGTGCTTCAACACTGCTTGCAGTTTCTCATTTTGCAGGTTGATGTCAGTACCGTCTTCTTGCGCCCACTGTTCACCGAGTAGTAGCTTTCTCAAGTTACCTTCATTACCGGTGTTCAATGCTACTGCAAGAATCTCGTGACCTTTCAAGTTACCGGTGTGAGTACCACCAGCAGTGTCTTTAATCTCAGGGATAAAGTAAGTCGTGTTGTGACGCTTCATGTCCTCTTTGCTACGGTTCTGAATCATGTCAGCAACAGGTTTACCCACTTCACCATACATTTCTAGTTCAGCATTATAAGCATCGGTCATCGGTTGTGAGAACGTGGTGAACCATGTATCAACGCGATCCATTCCATCCATCCACGACATCATGAACGGTATTTTAGTCATCTGACCCATAGCCCAACGACCCTTACGTTCAGCCCATGAAACATCATCAGCAGTTGATGCTTTCTTCTTGAATCGACCTGTACCTGTTTCTTCAGCAGTAGTCACCAGTTTAGATACAAGGTTGTTGTATTCAATCTCTTCACCCATGCGAGTGAGTTTGTTTGAGTAACGTGCAACATGCTCAATGTTCTTCACTGAATCATTGATACCCTGTAAATCGCTGTAAGCAACATTTTTCCAATGTGTGACGTATGACTCATTTAACACAGCATTAGATAGCACCAGACCATCACCGTGTGTGTCCATGCGTTCAGCAGCCCACGTGTTAATGTCTTGGTTAATTTGATCAACGTCTTTCAGTGATGCAGACTTCTTGAATTCAAATCGTTCTAAGATTTTAGTGATCTGATTCCAATACCCACCTTCGGCTTTCTGAATTTCTTCTCTGACTTTCTTCTTATTGTAACGAGCCATGCGGTCAACGATCTTCGTTGTCTCATTTTTTGCCTCCGTTGCAGCCATACCAAGATAGTAATTCAGTGCCTGACGTGCTTTAGCCTGTGCAGCACCTTCTTTGTTTCCTTCAGCCAACATACGAGCAGACTCTTGTGCAGCTCTGATCTCAGCCTTGCGATATTTACCAGGGTGATTCTCTCTGAATGATAGGTTACCAATACGTTCTTCAGCAACTGACTTCATTGTTTGACGGTCAAGTGTGCGCTGGTTCGTGCCACGTGAAAGCATCTTCAGTTCATGCAGGATCAACTTACCACGTTCTTCATTCATCACCGCTTCATTAGCTAGTTGCTCAATCGTGCCATCGGTGAACGGGTCACCATGACGTTGAACCATTGCAGCTTCCGCATTAGTCTCAGCAACCTCTTTGATTGGTGGCGCAGAAACTAAATCACTCAACATCTCTGATCCTGAATTGTAACCGAAGAATGCAGCAGCTTCATCAGGGTGAACACCTTTCTGACCTTTCGCAGTCATACCACGAAGTTTGTCAGGTACACGTGTTGATGTGCGACCTAGTTTGTCAGTCTTCTGCTCACCGACCATTTCTTTCACGGTGGCATGATCTAACTTGATGTCACCATCACGTAGTCGTGTAGCAGTTGAGTAAACTTGTTCACCAGATAAACGACCCATCTCTTCATCAACCAGGTCAGACTTTTCTTCTTTCCACCATTGCTTAGTCTTACGAGTAAGTGCTTTGATCAGTTGGTCACGCAGTGTTTCAGATTGAACGTCCTTCACTTTCTCCTGACGTTTCTGATAATCAGCAAACTCTTCAGCAGTCATACCAGCCATTGCAGCATCGGTGAACATTGGTTCAACTCGTGCACGTGACTCAGCAGCAGCGATCTGTTCTTCAGTAGCAAGTAAACGGTCAAACACTTGACGCATCTCAGCATCTAGGTTCACGTTTAACTTCCCACGCAGTGACTGGTAAATCTGTGACAACCAACGTGCAAAAGTTCTGAATGCGTTACGCAGTTCAATACTTGGTGCTTTACCTTCCATCAGGTAAGTCTCGAATCCACGTGCAAATTGTTCATGAGTAGCACGACGAATTGCAGCATCTTTGTCACGGTTACCGGTTGAACCTGTTTCAAGGTAGTTCACCACGCTTGCTTCATTAACAGTTGCTTTACCTTCAGTGGTACGCTCACCCTGTTTCATTGGGTCGAACTGACCATTGAGGTATTTAGTTGCTTCAGCAGCTACATCTTCAGCGTTACGCATAAACCAATTGTTGATACTGTCATTCATCTCAGTACCAGACTGTACTTCCATCTCGTACATAAAGTGTGAGAACTCATGAAGGAATGTTGAAAGGTCAGCAGAATCAGTCAGTCTGATGATACTGTTCTCAGGGTCATAGTAACCACGTGCACCACCGGTGTCAGGTTGGTTTTGGAACAACAGCTTTTGCTGTTTAGCAATCAATTCGTTACGTGAACCTTCAACGTTTTTATCATAAGTTTTTACTTTGACACCGTTATCTTTCAGCAGTTGAATGACATCCTTACTTGTACCCTTTGGCACGATAGCAGTGTCAAACTCTGAGAATTGAACAGCACGCTGCGCTTTCGCTTCAAAGTATTCTGACGGTAACGATGCAAGGTATGCACCCAGTTCATTAATAATTTTATTAGCTTTAGGATTACCACCGAATGCTTCACGAATGCCTTTAGGACCTTCAGCGATTGACTCAGCTACTGATGACGCATAACCCCAGTCATCACTGTCATACTCGTAATACTCTTTTAATTCTTCAAGTGCTTCTTCAAATTTAAGATCAGCTTCACCTTTGATCTCTTCCATTTCAGCAGATGTAGCAAACTCATCACGTTTAGCTTGAACAGCTTTTACGTTCTTCATTTCATTGGCATACATTGCACGAACTGAAGCAGTGCCGTAGTTAGAACTTTCACCACCTTGCACTTTCTTGTTCATCTCTTTAACAATGTTATCCATTGTATAAGGCTTGTATCTACGATCACCAGATGGACTGAAACCGGTGAACATGCGCTTACTCTCAATCATGCTCTCGTATGTTGAGTCAAGCCATGCGTTGTAATCTTTATTGATTTTTGTTTGGTTGATTTTCTTAGCAATGTCTTCACGTAGCTTCGACATATCAACACCTTCATTGACATTTCTAGCAGTGTTAAGCTCATCTTGAAGCACGTTAGGTAGTGGTGCACTGTAATCAATCTCACCGATGATACCATCCCGTTTAAGTACCACTGCTGCAAGACGTTCCGCAAATCGTTTAACCTTGTGTGACCCACGTGCAACCGGTTCACCGGTGCTATCTACAACGCGATACTCACCGTCAACTTCTTCAGTGACGTAACCTTCAGGTAACTTGGTGTGAAACCATTGACCGGCAATCTCTTTGATGAATGTTTCGTCAGTCTCAACGTCAGCAATTTTATCAACCATTGCTTTGTATTTTTTAGCAACTGCGGCAATGAACTTCGGTTGTTCCATCTGCTGTACATGTGAAACATCTTTGATCGCTTTACTGATTGCTGTTGGTTTGGTCTTCTTAATCTTTGGCTCTTTGCCGATAGACTTCAGGTAATGATATTGCGTACCTTCCTGGTCTAATGATGAAGCACTGTTGATGTATGAATCTGATGGTGTGCGTAACGTAGTACCCTCAACAGACGCATCGATGTCTTTGCTGAACTGTCTCTGCTTTTTAGAGTCAAGCACTTCATCAGGTCTAGGTTGACGTGAACTGTAAATGTCAGCATCAAAGGTTCTGATCTTAGGGTCATTCAACATTTCAGGTTTAGGTATCAGTGATATTTCACCGAAGTTATCAAAACCACCTTTGTCAATGTTGGCAACTGCAATACTAGGTGCAGCAAGACCACCCAATTCGTTAGCTTTTCTGATACCAGTTTCAGTGATGTTGTGCATGACAACTAAGTTTTTAGGCTCAACAGGTGCTTGCGCTAATAGACCTTGATCATCAGCGAATGGTTGTGCATCAGAAAATCGTTCAATCTGTTCACCGAATAATAAGACTGGTACTTGGTCAATGCCTAAATCGATTGCAGCTAGTGCACGATGACGACCATCTTCTTGCCCTGTTTCATATATTGTAAGTGGATCAAGTTGACGACCTTCTTCAATGTGGTTTCGTAAGTCTTCTACATTTTCAAGTGTTTCATCATCACGAGTTAATGGTCTAACTGAATCAATGTATTCTTGTGGATTCATCATCACGACTTTACCACCACGAGCAGCAAAGTCTGCGTCACCGTACCATTCACCACGTGGTGCTAGTGGGTAGTTAGGTGTTTCAGGATCGTACACAGTGCCTTGAGTCAACACCTGCTCACCTTCGAGTCGTGCAAGCTCACCGGTCTGTGGTCCTTCAATTGTCAGACCTGCTGACTCATAGACATCTTGAACAGTGCGACCTGTACGACGTGCTTGTGCAGTGGCCCATGCAGGTACAATCTGTGCCATTGTTGAAGCGTTAGCAGGACTGACCACACCGGTGTCAACTAGCTGATCACGAACCTGTGTGTAAATCTCTTGTGCTTCAACATACTCTGATGCGTTTTCCTGCGCTTCAGCCATTAATGTTTCAACGTATGCTTTAGTCTCAACCTGGTGTTGTTCTTGACGGAATGGTGAAACTGTTTCCTCACTCATTGTCATGTGGTCACGTAGTTCAGTGAATGCTTCAGTACCGGCAACGTCACCCATGAAATCTTCAACAGGGATTGCAACATCAGCACCGGTTGCACGTGACTCACGTACAGCGTTATCTAACACCTTCAGTGAAGGATCAGCATCAATCTGTTCTTGTGTTTTACCTTGTAGGTATAGTGACGTTTGAACACCGTCAATAAATACGTTTGTATTGTTCTCACCATCAGCTTCACGCACGAACTGCTTAAATGATTCAACATCACGCTCACGAAGTTTCGACTTAACTGAGTCAGCACTTAGCTTGTCAATATTTGATTGCTCAACACTTGCTTGTGTTTCAGCTTGTTGTTCAGTCTGTGTTAACTTTTCCACAGTTTTATTCACAGCAGTTGCAGCAGTTATCTGTGAACCACCAGCAACAACTGTGGCGATTGCTGTCACTGCTTGACGACGCAACTGGATCTCAATTACCTCTTGTGCACCTGTAGCATTTTCAAGTTCTTTATCTAAACCAAATCCGTAAGAGTTGATTGTCTGCAATGCAGTAGCAAGTTGCTCAGTACCCATCTCCTGCACGACAAACTTCAGTGCACTCTTTGAAAGACCTGTGCTTTTACCGGTGACAATTTTCTCTAATGTACCGAGTGGTAACAGTTCAGTACCCACTTCAATTGCAGCATCAATACCAGCGTACCAGCGTGCTTCTTCAACACTTAACCCTTCAGCACGACCTTCACCGTATGAACCTGAGAATGTTTGTGCACCGATAGTTACTAACAATGGTGCAGCACGACCACCTGATAAAAGTGTTAAACCTAAACCTGGGGCCATGTTTGCAATTGACTCGACACCTGCACGCACACCTTCTTGAACAATGTTCATGTCTTCAGGTGTTAAGTTTTGACGTTCTTTTTGTAATGTTTGGATTTCACCAATGAGTCGATCACTTGCTTCAGTTTTAGCTTGTTGAAGTTGTTCATCAGTTTCAATACCGAAGTTAGCAGCCATTTCACGTGACAGCTCTACTGCTTCAAACTCCATACCCATCGGCATAGCACCAGCAGGTATCAGGTCATCAATGCGACTTGACGTTGCTTCATTACTGGATAAAAGTAAACCACGACCTTGAATACCGAAACCGATTTCTATTGCACCACCTAAACCGTCGAATGTTTTTTCAATACCTTCAAGCAGGTTACTGGTGACATCTTCCTGTGCAATGACCGCATTGTTCACATCAGCAGTTAAGAATTTAGAAGTTTTCGGTGCACGAGTAGTCATACCATCAAGGTTGATCTGGTCTAACTTCAGCTTATGCTCTACTTGTTCAGGGTTTGATTTTACAGCGAACTCAGGTACACCAGACGCTTGACTCAGTTTAACTGTCTGTGCATGTTGGTCAGGGTTGACTTTCACCGCTTCAGTCATGTTAGCGTTAAGCTGTGTCTGTTCAGATTCGTTTATACCGAAGCTACCAAGGTCAATGTTCTCTAAGTTCAAATCTGCCATTATTTTGTCGCCTGTCGTTGAGCTTTCAGAAGGTTGTCAGCAGTTACCGGTATTCCTTTATCACGTAAGAACTGACTCAATACTCTTACATTAGCAGGTGGTATGTCCGTGACATTTTGATCCACATTTGGGTATAAGAAACTTACACCGAATGCACTACGCTCAATAGTAACCTCTCTTGTTAGATCTGACAACACATCGGTGAATTCCTGTGATGTCAATGACCCATCTTTTTGCTGCTCACGATACTTCACTTCACTGTCAAGCAAGTCATAGAATGAGTCAGCTTGAGTACGTTTGTCATCGTTCCACTTGTTCTTTTTACCTAGTATCTGCTCAACTGCAGCAGTGGTCTGTGCGCTACGTGTACGACCTACCTGGTGATCAATCTTATCGGATGCTGAACCTGTACCTTTCGCACTCTTCACCGCGCTGATTAACTTGTTACGTTCAGCAGGTGCTAACTTATCTAAATGGTCAGCAGGGTTAACTTTAGCAAGGTCAGCTTTAGGTAATGTCATCAAGTCAGAATAAACATTCCAATCAGTCACCACCGGTTTACCTGATTCAAGGCTTTTCTTCTGTTTAGCACTCAGACGTTCCCAACCTTCAGGGTCTTCTGCTTGGAATGTTTCAGCACTCCCACCGTCATAAATGTGTGATTCAGCAACTTCAAATGATGCAGATTGTGCTTCACTCTCACCCTGCTTCTTCAGGTTAAACTGACGCATTGCTTCCGTCATTGTCTTGTTACGAAGTTCAGGGTCTTTAATGTTGTTTACTTCAGTACGAATTTCTTCACGACTGTCATACTCATTGACCAGTTTTACACCGGTGGCAATTGCAGTCTGTGAATCCGATTGAATTTTTTCAGCTTTGGTTTTAGCAGCAATCTCTTTTTCAAGTTTGATTTTATCAGGACCTTCTAAGCGACCACTGTACTTATCAAACAATGCTTGACCATCTGCTGCACTGTTGCTGGTGGCTGTTGAGATAGCTGTCTTATTGAATGATGAGTCATAAGTCTGCAACCGTTCATTAGTTGCTTCAGGACCAATACCTTCAAGTTGAGCAGAATCAAGTACAGCCTGACGACCTAGCGCATTTTGCACTGCTAACTGATCAGGTTGATTCCAATACAATGAAGCATTCTCAACGGTGTTCTCAACTTGTGATTTGATTGTGGCAACTTCCCACGCTTGCAGACCCTTAGCTGAGTGGCGTGCAATATCAGCCTGACTACGTGTGATATGAACATCTGCTGACTTGTCAAACATTGCACGAGCATTAGTGTTCAGGTTCTCACCGTATCGTTTCTTCAGTTCAGCAAGTGCTTCGTTTGTTGCACCTGCAGCATCGAATGCGTTTTTACCCTGAGTATTGAAGTAACCCTTTTCAGGTTCAAAGAATAGATTGTTTTTATCGCGCTCAAACTGCACCAGTGCTTCTTCAGCAGACGTGGTGTCAAAGCGTTGTACCATCTTTGCACCTTCAGTGGCTACTGATGCAAGACCTTGTGCAACTTTTTGGTTAGCTTGAAACTGCGCGTTACCTGCTGAAGCATTAGCACGTGGTTGTCTAGCTATTTGAGTTTGAACCTTCGGGTCACCATACTGTGCTACTTTAGGCATTATGCGACTCCTAAATTGTAATCGATAGTGGGTGAGCCGGCTAACGGTTGAGATGCTGCACTGCTACTGGTGAACCATTTATCTGCTACACCTGAACCTGCCACACCTGCTGCACCTTGAAGAAGTGAACCTACTGCACCAGTTTCACCTGCTTTCTTCGCTGCTGTGCCTTGGTTACTGATCAATTCAGACTCACCCATTAATGATGCTGATTGATGTTCATAGTTACTACGAATACGAAGTGCATCAGCTTCACCTAGTGCAACAGTATCTTCTTGGAGTTGTAACGCTGATCCTGATGACAGGTCAATGTTTGCAGCACCAAGTTGTGCACGCTGTTTAGAAATCAGTTCAGCAGTTTTGCGACGTTGCGTATTCTCAGCTTCAACACCTGCATCACGTACTTCTTGCGCTTCATTCTCAGCAACAGCAGCATTGTAGTCAGCAACACCTTTCTGGTACTTGCCTTGCTGATGTTGTTGGTTTGCTGAATACGCAGCAGACACTGCTGTAACTGCTACCATTGCAATTGCTGGACTACACATGTTTTGACCCCTCTAAGTAAAATCGGTGGAACAGTTCACCATCAGGGCCGTGGGGTATTGGTTCATCAATTGTGAACCCCAACCACTTCAACCACTGAACACTGCTTTTATTTTTGCCATGCACCATGTTACACAAACGGGGACAAATAGTCAGCATTTCATCTATAACAGGTTTGGTCTGACGAAAGAATTCTTTCTTGTGATTCATTGCTCTATTAGCACCGAGCATCCACACCACACCGCTACCTGATAGAATGTCACGCTTGACCAGGCCAATCATCACCAAGGGTTCACCGTTGTCATCTATCGCCACGGTTGAGAAGTCAGATAACCCCCAACTTATCATCATAGACTCTAATGGTGTGTGATGGTTTGAAGCCCACACTTCATCAGCATCAGCTTGTCGCATGTCTGCTGCAATGGATTCAACCATCTCAACTGTGGGTCTTACAAACTTAATCATTAGTTACCGCCTACATCGATTTGAGGGATTATTGATAGTATAGACATAGGTAACGGTGCACGCTGTTCAATGCGAACTCCACCGCCTTTAGCCCATTGTGGTTGTATAAATACATCTTGCTTATAAGTCTTCAATGCAATCGGGTCATAGTTGTCACTGTCAAAACGTGGCTTGATCTCACTCATTTGTGGTATTGAACCATTATCTTGACGTGGGCCAATCCAACCACCACGTGATCCATCAACTTCAACTGTAACCTTTGACACTGATATTGATTGTGCTTTCAATGTCTGACTAGGCGACGGTGTGTCAATGTCCAGTGTTTCAATCACCGGTAAATAACTCAGACCAACGTGAACCTTTGAAGCAGCACGTGTCAGTGTAATCTGTCCACCAGCTACTACTTGATCCGGTACAGTGTAACCATCAGTTAAAATACTAACAGTCTCACCTTCAAGATGGTCAAGACCACTGATCACAGTTGCAGGTGCACCGTCATACGTTAAACCTGAATCAAGGTAGAAACAGTCTTCAGCAACTTTTGACTCTCGTGGTTCAAGTCTCTCAACATAGCGAACTGTTGAACCGTTGACTGTACGCTTCACAATAGCATACACAGCATCACGGCTACCTTCAGTGACCGATGCAACGTATTCAAATTCACCCTGTGTAGAATGCTTGTGCCAACCCCACACTTGGTGTTCACGTTGGTACGTTAAACCTAACAGCATACCGTCATCACGAACACACCACACAATGCTGTACGGTTCATCTGCATAGGCCATAGATATAATACTGTGGTCCTCAAATAGATGCTCAGACATCAGTGATAAATCGTTACCGGTATACTTGTCACTACTGAACTCGTAACCAAGGTCACGAAGTCGTGTACCTTTGTCTTGAATGTATAACGCTGTACTGTTGATAACAATCGGTGGAATGATTGAACACCCGTTGTATGACTGAATACGCACACCAATTGTTGACGGTGTTAATACCCCACTGTCACCTTCGGTTGTCTTCCACTCAGCACCAGATGTTAAAATCAATAGGGTATCAAGTGGTAACAAGTGACGTATCTCATTCACTTGTCGTGCTGCAATGGTAAACGTCACGGCATCATCATCACGTGCAGGGTTAGATACTCGCAATGAATCAAAGTTATTTGTTTGAGTTGTGAACGTTGTTTGTGGTTCATTGAACGTATTAGCAAACACTTGACGCTGTTGGTAGTATGTTACAGCAGACGGTTTGTTACCTACACCATTGAACGGTTGACGGTCACTTGGTGGCGCATCACTGGTGATAGGTGCAATATTGTAGTCATCAAATGAATTATTGTTCGAGTCACCGATCCAACCGTAAATACCTGTACCCACTGACGGGTCCTTGTAAACACGATAATACTCAGCTTCAGGCACACTATCCCACGTTAAGCGTACACCGGCTGTTGTTGCCAGTGAACCCGTTGTGATACTTACTTCAGAAGATGCAATCGATTCAGAACCTTCACCGTCAACAGCAGTCACAACGTAAGCGTAAGTCTTTTCAAAGTCACCGAAACCTTCACCGATTGTTGTTGCGCCATTCTGACGACTTGCTACACCACCCGATGTGTAAGGTGTATGTGATGTCGCGTCTTCACCGTTAAGTTCAAACGTGTCAACAGTCAATGCTGTGACGGTAAATGATCGACCGTTAAGCTCAGTCATACCAACAACATCGTTAATTGAAATAAGGTTACCGGTTGCGAACCCATGAGCAACTGCTGTCACTTTTGCAGGGTTTGTCGCAGTAACACCTGTGATGGTTTTATTAATCGCACCACTGCTGAATGTTGGACTATCAACCGTTGGTGCAAAGTTGATAACAGTCAATGACCAGTCATCATCAGCCATACGGTTAAGGTTACTAGGATCGTGGTCAGGGTGAACAATGGTCATCACGTCAGCATTCTGTGTGAAGCCTAACGTTGGTAACTGTGCTTCAGTGTAAGGTGTAGCAAGTTCAAATATGTTAGCACCGTCTAATACGAAACCACCATCTTTAATCACGCGCACTTTAAGATGTTCAAACACAAGCATGTAAGTCTGCTCAGTGTTGAAGCTGAATGGGATTAAACGACCAACACGGTCAGAATTATCTAGCTCACCGACGAACTTGAAGCCAGGGCGCGAGTAAACACCACCCTGTGAACGTACTAAGAAGTTTTCACAAAGATGTAAACCCGTAGCATACTTGGTGAGATCAGCACGAGATTGTAATGCAGGTGCAATTTCACCGGATGTAAAACTGCGTTGTGTGATTTGAGGCATTACTTATCTCCTGACGTTAATGTAGTCACTCTCACTAGGTATGAGGTATTGGTCATTCATATCAGTAGCCATAGCAGATGAAAGGTAATTACGGTACAACTGCAACGAGTCATTGCGCAATGCACGACCCAGTTCAGCACCGACAATCGGTATTGCTACTTCAGATGAAATCAGATGAGACAATGCCATGATAAAGTCATCACTGAATAGATTAGGATCCTCAACCTTAGCAGCAAAGTCGATGCGTAAGTCGGGTTGATTTGAACCTATGATTTTGTTGTCATCGAAGTTGAATACTTCATAAGGTATTTGTTTGCGTAGGTCACCCTGTGGGATGATACGACTATCGAGCGCACGAGACACTACATCAGATTGACCGACAAGTAATTCTTCATACGAACCAACCAGACGCTGAATCTTCAAACAATCAACAGGGTATGAATAAGCATAACCCCAGTTGAATATTTCAGTGGTGACTGGTGCTAATGCTCTGAGTTTGTGGTTAAACTGCCACGGTATTTCACGCAGACATCGATCACGAAGGATTGAGTATTTCAGCTTACACAACTGTGCTTGCAGACTACCTTCATCCAGTGAGTTGATACTACCTGCACGAATGCTACTTAATGCTAGATTACATATTTCAACAACGCTCGCCATAATTTAACCCCATGCAGGTAAGTGTTACAGTGTTTCAACTGCGCTTGACTGACCCGTTTCACCTTCACCCATGAATGATGCGTCAGCAATATCTTTCTGGTCCTGCTCTGCTTTCTTGGCTGCAGCGTTAGCAGCTTTAGTTTCAGCAGCTTTACGAGCTTTCGCTTGTGCAGCAGTCTCAGCTTTGTCGATTGGCTTTAACCACGACGGTACTTGTTCAACCTTGTTCTTTAATGGAAAATGTTTATCAGTGTGTAACACTGGACGTTTACCAACAGGGTCATACAGACGACCACCAAAGAAACCTTGTTTTAATACTTTATAACTAGGCATGTTAGTTCTCCAAATTACGAATTGAGGGCCGAAGCCCCCGACTCAATTGCGATTATGCACCGGTGATATTAGTCTGGTTACCCATTGTAATACCAGTGGTGAACTTACCTGTTGACGGTGCAGCACCTACAACAGTGTAGCGTACACCTAAGTAACGCTCAGTAAGTTGTGTTGGTAACACTTGGATCACAGACTGTTTACCAGCTTTCAGATCCGCAAGTAAGATTGTTTCACTGAGAACAGCAGTACCTAGTGCAGCAGTTGCACCAGTTTCAATCGTAACTTGAACAGATGTAGCATTGTCAAAGTCTTCAGTAACCTGTGCTAAAAAGCATACTTTGTTACCTTTACCGATGTCTTGGTTCAACGGTGCAACAGCACCATAAGGTGTACCAGGTACACCAAGGTCGATAACGTTAGTTGATACAGCAGTTGCTGTGATCGCTTGGTCATCTGAGAACAATTGTTGTGCAGAAAAAATCATGATGATTCTCCTAAATTAAGTTAAAGAAACGTGCGGTATTAAACCACACGAGCTTCAGTGTTAAGAAGTGCATCACTTTCACGAATAGGGATACCACGGTAAGTCATTACTTCTTTACCTTCGATCTCCATCGGTTTTAAGCGCGTAAAGTTATCAGATGCACCAGCGTTAGTAGCTAAGGCATCAAGTGCTTCAAGTACATCACGGTTACAGTAGATTGCCATTTTACCACCGGCAACACGACGACTTTGTAATTTGTAGTACGCTTTACGCATGAAGTCGTAAAGTTTAACAGTACCACCAGCCATGTCGCTAACGTCGATGTTTGCAACACGTGCAACATAACGCCAATCTTTCACAGCCATACCAACATGCCATGTGAATTTTTCTTCTTTCGCGTAGTACGGGTTACCACTTGGATCCGTAACACGTTGTTCACCCATGTCTTCACGCTGAACACCAGCTTGAGTACCTTTAGGGTAAAGAAGATTACACTGGTTATCACCCCAGGTAACAAACCACACTGACGTATTGTCAGAACCAGTACCACCAGCATCGATGATTTGACCACCGTTAGCAGCAGACTTGTCATTGAAACGTGGTGCAAGGCCCATAAATTCTTCAGGGTCTGATGCAGTATCACCGTAGAAGATTTTACTTGCTACTTCTTGTGACATTGCTTCAAGGTATGCCTGAGCTTCAGACAGACGTACAGCACCTTCGTTTGTAGATAGTTCAAGTAAACGTTTATCGATGGTACTTAAACCTTCAACGAAACCTGTTGTATCTTCAACCTGAGCAGTACGACCTTTGCTGTTTGGCACGCCTTGGTATAAACGACCCCATGTAACAGAAGGTAGACCAGTACGAACGGTGTGTAAGTGGGTAGTACCCTTGTTACACTCAATCGCAATTGCATCTTCTAAGATTGGGTTCATTTCCATCAGCATTTCGATAATAGGGTTAAATTGACCCTGACCGTCTTGCATCTTGTAAATATCGATTAAGTCGATAAAGCTATTTCCTAAAGTAGCCATGTTTCACCTCTTGAGTTAGTTAGGCAGTTTTGTCATTCGGATAAAGAAGAGACACACGATCTTGTGCTTTCGATGTTGGTACAGTTGTGCCACCAGGTACATCTTCAGCAGTTAACTTCCCTACGTTGACCATAAACCGGATAACTTCAGGGTGGTTACCCACACCGTGTTCTTCCAGCAGTTGCTTCAATTCTGGCGTTCCAAATTTATCAATGGCAGATCGTGCGATACCGATGTTTTCTTCAAACTTATCACCACCGAACTCTTTGTCATTTTTAGATTTTTCTTGCCAGTCATTCATCAACTGATCGAAAGCATCGACTTGACTCTGCGAACTCGCCTGGACTTGTTTAGCTTGGAAATCAACGAGCTTCTGCGCCTGGTCCTGAGTAAGCCCCAACTCTTTAAAGAGTGGTGCTGCATCATTCAAAAGTGCGCTATCAACTGTGACCCCTTCAGGCATCGCAAAGTCGGCATAAGTGTCGGGTATTGTCTGGCTACCTTCACTATCAGTTTCCCCAGCAGCATCATTGCTACCAGTATCATCAGCAGTGTTACCTGCATCAGAATTATCTACAGCAGCCGGTGCAGTATTATCACCGGTGTCTGTGTTGTCTGTTTCGGCTTGTACACCCGTGGTAGCTGCGCCACCTCCTGCATCTTCACCTGCATCTGCATTACGGTATACATTGAATAACCAATTTTTGTTAATAATCATGTCGTCACCTATTTTCTTTTAGCATTTTGTAATAATCGTCAGTTGCAGCTTCACGTAACTCTTCATCAAGCCATAGTCCATGACTTCTTAAACCTGCGTTGAAACTGTGCTGACTTGCTTCGTTACTGTATATACTCTCAAAAGTACAGCAGTTTTGCAAACACCGCCACATTAAAGCACGACCAGTCTCAAGTTTCATTATATTACGGATTGTTAATAGTTCCAACTCACGAGCGTTTTGTTGCTTTTTAGCACCTTCATTCTCTTCATCATCAAACATTATGCTAACCCTGCGTTACGCATCACAGTACCCAGTGCGTTATCTCCACCGGTATCAGTCTCTGATGCAGTCTTGGCAATCTCAGCACCTTGTTGTGCATTCACCATTGCTTGTTGCTGTGCTGCTGCTTGTGCGTCTGCTTGCATCATTACAGCAACTTCATCATCACTACGAACCAATGCAGGATCAACACCAAGTGATTCAGCGTATTCATCGATACCTTGATTGATGTTAACTTTATGACGTGCTTCAGGCCATAGTTGTGAAGCCTGACCAACGAACCCTACTAAGCGATCAACCGCACCTGTTGCAACTAGACGTTGTGCTTGTGCTAATACTGACACATATTCAACATTTAGATCACGGTTCTGTAATTCTGGTGGTGGTGGTGGTAGCACACCATTCTGTTGAAGAATATTAAACGTTCTGTCAATCAATGGGTCAAGCAGTTCAGTGTGAAGACGTTCAAGTACAGGACCTAACATCAACAACTTCTCTTCATGCTTCTCTGCAACTTCACGTGCTGTGATCTGACGACGGTCTGTGTTTGCCAACATCAAGAATAAATCTTCATAGAAGCCACGTTTAACACGGTCCTCTACATTCAGTATCTCATTGTTAAGCGCACCAAGGTCAGGTCTGAAGTCATAGATGCTTCGTAACCCTTCACTGCTTTGCTCATGCCACACAATGTCATTAG
>Ga0233410_10000302_pt1 | contig 16883 bp, 17 predicted proteins | sample Na_anoxic_1_MG_FD_179869 | JGI IMG/M metagenome (GOLD analysis project Ga0233410, IMG submission 179869) | Seawater microbial communities from Saanich Inlet, British Columbia, Canada - Na_anoxic_1_MG | ecosystem: Environmental > Aquatic > Marine > Inlet | place: Canada: British Columbia...
CCCTTTGGTCCTTTGACTGTCACTTCACAGCAAGTAATTCCACGCAAGCCGTAACCCATGGTAGGCACTCCACGCGCTACCATGCCCGTGTCAGAGACAGCAATGATGTCACAAGCGAGTTCCGCTTTGTGTGCTTGAAGAAAGGGCACGAGGCTCGGGCTGCCGATTTCCTCTTCCCCTTCAAACAGGAAAATGAGGTTCACCGGTAGTTCACCCTGCTCCTTCAAAGTTTTCTCAACTCCCAGAACATGCGTCATCATCTGGCCTTTGTTGTCAGTTGCGCCACGCCCCCAAATCCTACCATCCTTAATAACTGGTTCAAACGGTGGTGTGTCCCAGAGCTCAATAGGATCAACCGGCTGCACATCATAGTGACCGTAAATAAGTACCGTCTTGCGGCCTTCTTTGTGCTCATTCCGTGCGACGACCACAGGATGACCAGGAGTCTCGTGAAGCTCAACACTGAGCCCCATGCCTGAAAGCTTTTGCTCGAGCCATTGGCCACAGGCGAGCACATCTCCCGCATGTTCAGATGCCGTGGAAATACTTGGGAAACGGAGAAAACTAAAAAGATCATCAAGCTGAGATTGCATGCCACATTCATGCGCTTTGCCAGAGTCTTCGGCAAGTCCGAAGTGAAGTTATCGATGCATGTCTCGCGCTGTTTCATAGGGGCGCAGAGCAAAACTTGAGCATTCGGTTTTAGAATTTCATCACAAAAAAATCACTCCCCCAGCCAGCGTAACCAAACCTCACTCACAGTATAACACAATGGATGCCCTCCACCCGACCCAGCCGGATTGCCATCTTGAACCTTGATACGTGGCCCTAGAGACGCCATTCTTACCACTCTTATGAAATTTCCATTTTTAGTCCCGATAACACTTCTCAGCCTCGCGCTTGCTGCTCCAGCGCAGGACAAAAAAATCAACACCATTATCGCACCCGACACCAAGGTCAATTTACTCGCCACCGGCATGAAATTCACCGAGGGACCAGTCTGGATCCCTGAGAAAAATATTGCCGTTTTCAGTGACATTCCAAACAGCATGCTGATGCAGTGGTCAAAAAAAGATGGCCTCCAGCCGTTCAGGAAATCAGAGGCTTCGAACGGCAACATTCTTGATCTACAGGGAAGAATCCTCACCTGCCAACACGCTGGGCGCAACATTATCCGCACCGAACTCCACGGCTCCACCATCACCGTGCTCGCCGATAAATTTGAAGGTAAAAAACTAAACTCGCCCAACGATCTCGCGATCAAATCCGATGGCTCTATCTGGTTCACCGACCCCAGCTACGGGCTACGTGGAAAACCTGGCGAACTTCCCGGCAAGTGGGTGTTCCGGCTCGATGAAACCACCAAAAAGGTCACTGTTATATACAAGGGCTTCGACATGCCAAACGGCATCGCATTTTCTCCTGATGAAAAACGCATCTACATTGCAGACACCGGTAAAGTGGGAATCATTCGCGCCTTCGACGTGTTAGGTAACAGCATAGGAAACGAACCAGTCTTCGAGATTCCGATACGCTGCGACGGTATGTGTATCGATACCAATGGAAACATCTACACCACCTCCAAAGGTGGTGTGCACGTGTTTGATAAGGCCGGCAAAAAAATCGGGCTAATCCCTGTAGCAGAAACACCAAGTAATGTGTGTTTTGGAGGCAAGAATTTCGACACCTTATACATCACTGCCAGGAAATCGTTTTACTCGGTTAAGACACTAGCCAAAGGCTCCCATCCACCAAAAAAATAAAAGATTTCCTACCAAATCCTACGCGCAAAACCTACTTCTTTGTTAGCGGTTCAAGCTCGACTTTTTTGAATTCGACCTCGGCGCCTTCAGCTTGAAGCGCGATTTGCCCTTTGCTAGCTGTTGATTTAGTCCCGTGGTTTACAAGAGTACCGTTGACCCAGACTTTCACCTCGTCAGCTTGACACTCGATAACCATTGTATTCCACTCACCCAGCGTATTCTCGGAATCATCCGTCAGGTTCAGAATGCGGCGTGCATCCCCCTTACTGCCTCCATATTTTTGCCCCTCTTTCTTCGGACGGCGCTGCTTCATGTTGGGAACTTCTATATTTTCCCCAATGCACCAGAAATCTCCAGCGTGACCAGACTGCATCTGAACTTCGATCGATTTTGGAAACATGCCATAGAGAACTCGTGGCGTGGAGGAATGAACTAAAACCCCACAATTACCAGGCTTCCCAGTGAAACGGTACTCCACGGTAAGTCGGTAATTCTCAAAAGATTTGTTAGTGATCAAATGGCCACGCGGGGTGCCAAGGCTCACCAACTTTCCATCCCGCACCATAAAGCTGGGCTGAATGTTAGGTGTTTTATCGGCATCAGGTACATCGGTCTTCCACCCCGCTAGATCTTTACCGTTAAATAACGGTTCTGCAGTCGCTAGCGATCCAGCCACTATAGTCGCAGCCAGTGTAGCAAAAAATGTCATTCTAATTTTCATCATCTGTTTTAAAACGTGTCCTTGCAGAACGATATTTCACTCAGACTCAGCAAAAATAAAGTTCCCTCAGCTGCTCGCAATCAAATGTAAATTTCAAAAAACGCCTATTTCCCCCGCTCATTCTTCGCTTCAACAAGCCTTCGTCACAATCCCCCACACCTCTTCGCACACTGCGTAAAAAGGGGGACGATGCGTGACTACGGTTTGATTTCTGCTAATATCTTTGCCGCCACTTGGGTGGCTAGGCCGGTGTATCCTTCAGGGTTGAAATGGCAGCCATCCTTCAATTGCCATTGCTTTAGATTGGGCAGAGCAAGCGCATAAAGGTCATTGATGACGACGTCATTGTCTTGCATCAGCTGTGCGGCAAGCTTGTTGTTCTCGGCAAGAAACTCCTTGGTATCCTCCCCGTATGAGACAAATGGTGTTGTGCTGGCCCAGATGAGTTTGGCCTTGGTGCGCTTGACGACTTTGAGCACTTTCTCAAGATTCTTGATGTATTGCTGATGGCTGTATCTGCGTTTCAAGTCTGCCGTTTTATAGTTACCCAGATTATTGGGCATGATCAGTTTGCCGTTATGCAGGTAGTGGGTGTCCCAGATGCCAAAATTGAAATGGATGACATCCCACTTTCTGTTGGCCACCCATGCCTTCATGCTTTGTGCCCCATGGCCCGAGTACATGCAATTGGCTCCGGGGCGAAACACATCCGCCTTACCATCCAAGAACTTGCGCACGGCTATGGTGTATCCGATAGAGATCGAATCTCCTATAATCAGGACATTGGGTAAATCCGGATTGTCCTTTGGATTCACAAAGGGTTTTTGCAGATGAGGTGCATCGTTTTTATCTAGCTCCGCTGCACCGACATGCGCGGGTAACACAAATGCAGTGAATGCCAGGAGGAGTGCTGTTAGTTTATTCATGGGCCTTATGCTCGGGGTGAGGTAATCTATTTACTTTAGTGCTTCACCTTCAACCGTGCGGATTGAATGCTGAGGTGAATATTTTCGATGGTTAGTAGTCCGGATTCATCGGCCATTGCCGATCCGGTCTGCAGGGGTTTGCCCTCACGACTGAGCGACCATTGGTAGGTTTGTCCCGCCTTGGTTTTAAATCGCTGCAGGCGTCGAAAACTTACGGCCGTGTGCGCGGTGTTAGGGAGATCGGCCTTCTCCTTCAGTGCGGGATTGAGCTCGGTTTTGTGGACGAGTCGGAGATCGACCTGGAGAAGACTTGGGGTATCAGCAATGGTTTCCCATCGGAAAAGAGCAGCTATTTGGCCGGATGCATCACCGTCGGTCGCGTTTTTAAAACCTGGGTAATGGTTGTCCGTGCTGGAATTTGAGAAAACCGGATAGGCCTCGTTTTTGCGTATCGATCGCCATGGGAAGGACTGCGCCGCAGGGTGGTATCCGGCGGTCGAGCTATTGTGACCATGCTGGCCCCATGCAATGAGGAGTGGGAACTTCTTTTCTTCGAAGTAGGCGATCAACTTCTCCTGCCCTTTACTCCACTTGTCGTTTGGTGCGGAAAAATTGACGAGAACCGGCGGGTCCGGAACGTTCTTGCCAAACACGCGTTGTTCGATGTGCTCTATTCCAGCTGGCACCATGACATTCACCGCCGCAAAGATATCACCACGCCGCATGCCGATCCCTAGGCTGCCGCTCCCACCCATTGAAATGCCGCTGAGGTAGACGCGGTTGCGGTCGACTTGATAGGTCTTGATCGCCCATTCGATGGTCGAAAGAATACGTTTCTCCGTAGGGCAATACGCATCTGCGTATTGCTCAGGCTGCCGCTTGATAGAGTGCGCGCCCCACCACCAGTCGTTGCGATTTTTTGCGCAATCGAGGTAGAGTATGATCTGGTCCTCAAGCCCCACGTAGTGAAACCATTCTGGTTTCTTAAAGGCTAGATCTAATACGATGTCGCCACTACAACCTGCCGAGTGAAGGACCACATGCAACGGTTTTTTCTCGGGGTTACCAGCAAGGGGAAGAAGGTAGAAGTAATCTTGCTGTGGCTTAGCATACCCCCATTCCCGGATACTGTCGTGCTCGTAGCGCAAGACCTTGCGTTCGCCTTTTTCAAATTCTTTGACCAGCCTCATCTCGGGCGTGCCGAAACTTACCTTTTCCGATGAATAAAGGAATGCCGAGGATAAAAGCAGGCTGGAAACAACCCTAACGTATTGTTTGGTCATGGCCGACATCTACGCTTTCTCAGTTCTTTTTGGAAGGCTTAAAGGGATCCACCACTAGTCGCAGTGGGCCATCACGCACTCGGAACATTTCTCCACCAGTGCGCGGGCAAACCTGATTACAAATCATACTGGGGAATCTTCATCCACTCGCCGCCTTTCATAGCCGACTTGTGGGCGATCACACCACCTAGGGTCATGTTTAGGGCATCGCCGATATCGACGATGGGTTTCTTGTCCAGCAGGATGGACTCGATGAAGTTGTTGGTCAGTTGCCCGTGCGATCCGCCATGACCGCCCCCCTTGACGCTTGGTGGTAGTGGCGGGCGTTTACCGCTGATTTTATTATCATGAGGTTTTTCTCCGTAGACGCGACCTTTCTCGCCATGGGCATCTTTCATGTCCCAGCTGCCACCCATCCGCGAGATACCGCCTTCGCTGGTTTTGAACATGGCTATTTCAGTGCCAAATGGGTTCTTGTGCTGGTTGTCACCCTTATTGTATTCGGCGTAGGTGCCGGTTGTGCCCAGTCCGGATACTTCGCTGAAGCGTCCACCTGTGACACCAACATAGTAGGCCGTCGCATGGGTGGGATACCACATCGGTGGGAGAGCCTTGCGCCAGCCATTGAGATCTATCTTGCCGTTCTTGGGGTTATAACCAGGTAGTCCCTTGGGTCCGAAATCATGCCAGTATTCGCCCTCTGAGTAGAGAATTTTCCCCAGTGCCCCTGCCTGGTACTGCATGCGTTTGGAGTAGAGATCGGCATGGAACATGGAGGTCTCATTCATCATGTATTTCATGCCGCTCTTTTTGACCGCATCAAATAATTTTTCTGCCTCGTCTTCAGCTTCAAAACCAAACACCGCTGGTACTGCTGAGACCACGTGCTTGCCGTGATTCAATGCCATGATTGCCAGACGAGCGTGGCTTGGCGCATCGGTAGCGATGTAGATGGCTTCGATGCTCTTGTCCTTGATCATTTCTTCGCAAGACGGATAAGTCTTCTTGGCTCCCACAGCTTTGGCTAAGGCTGCACAGCGACCCGAATCGAGATCGGTGGCTGCCACCACGTCGACATTCGGGTGGTTTTGATAGAAGAATGCCCCACCAAATTTACAGAGGCCGTATCCAGCGATGCCGACCTTGATCTTGCGATCGGAAACCGACCTCCAGCCTCTAGCGGCATTAGGATCATCCTTGGTTTTTTCAAATCCTGGGATGACTTTTCCATCGGCATCCTTGGGGGCTGCTGACACGTTGCCCGCCATTCCGGCCATGCCAAGAAATGCCCCCGCGCCGCCAAGTCCGTGCAGGAACCCGCGACGTGACAGGCCGCCTTGTTCCGAGTTCTCGATGATGTTGCCGTTGTTCAGTTGTTCGTTATCCATGATATTTTTAAAGCTTGCTCCATTAAATCCTGAACGGTTCATGTTATTCAGTAAGGATATGACATGCTACAAGATACCCGCATAATTTGAATGCAGTGAATGCGCTCAATTTATGCACAAATCCGACTTTTTAATTGGAAGAGGGCAAACCTGAACATTCAAGTGTGTCCTTTACGAATGCACACCCCCATGGACCTGACGAACTCCTCGGTAACGGTTAGGTGAAATTCCAAAACGGCGCTTGAAACTGCGGGAGAAATGGAACGGACAGTTGAAACCACAGTGGTAGGCGACTTCCTCAACGGACTCGTCCTGAGAGGCCAGTAATCTGGAGGCACGCTGGAGCCTAGCCTCGATCAACCAAGTTTTCGGAGTCATCCCAGTGTGCGATTTGAACAAGCGACTGAAGTAATCCGAGTTGAGCCCACAAACAGCAGCCCAGTTGGCGATGGAAACATCTTCACCTAGGCGCTGCTGAATCCATTCTTGTGCGGTGAGCACATGATGAACGGTCTTTGAAGTCGCCTGTGCTGCACCTGGGTCAGGGCGAAGAGCTTCCTGCACTCCTGCCAGCCAGCTAAAGATGGCTGCCGAGACATGTAGATTACGCCAGCGGTTTTCTGTTTCCAGCGCCTCAAGGACAGCGGTAAACTGTTGCTCGTAAGTTTTCCTGTCCTGCAGCAGATAATGGCGTCGGTAAGCATGACGAAGTAAAACGTTCGAGGTGTCGTCTTGGTTAAGTGAAAGGCAGGCCGACAGGCTGGTCTGAGGTCTTAACTGATCTTGGCCGAACGAGAACACATCGCCACTACGCAGTACGACCAACTCACCCGGCTGCATCAGCACATTGACGCCATTAACAACAGCCGTGCACGACCCCTCCTCAAGATAGAAAAAGCAGATGAGATCCGCCGCGAGTCGCGATGGCTCGATCGACCACTCCGGGTCCTCGCCCCAACGGCCAAACCACTTCACCTGCAATCCGAGAGAGGTTTCGAACTGTGGTTTCCAGTCGTGGTGATAAGGAAGGTCATTCTTCATTCAAGCCTTGCCTACCATGCTAGTCCTCAGTTGTAGAGTAAATAAGCGACTCAAGCCACCTCGTCGCAGTTCAGGTGCTTTGTTGAGTATTTGGCATAGAATCGTTTTCAATTAAATCGAGGCATCGACAGCCTAAACTCATCTGAGTTAAAAAAGAAAAACCCTTAGAGTTCAATGACTCTAAGGGTATTAAAATTATTAGAAATATTGGGTATATTAGTTGCTGCAGCAGCCACCTTCACCACCGCCGCCACCACCACCACAGCAGCCACCTTCGCCACCAGATGCAGCTGCGAAGTCTTCTTCAGTAGGTACGCGACCAAGCTCAAGAGTGAGGCCTACGTACTTGGAGATTGCCTGCTGTACTGTCTGCAGCTCTTTTTGAGCTTCCATGAAGTTAGTCACGGTATCGTTCTGAAGGAGTTGCTCGCGTGCTTGCTCGAACTCGCCGATCTCAGCTTCGCTCAGCTCTACGCCTGAACGTTGCTTGTTGTTGAGAGCCTCACCGCTCTCGTGAACGGACTGGTACTGAAGACGTGCTTCGTCGTTGCCGAGGAATGTCTCAACGTTACTGTGAAGGTCTTTGAACGCTTGCTGGGAAACAAGTGTCTCACAAAGGGACTTAGTGGTCGCCATTAGGGCGGAATCATCTGCAATTAAGCTCATGCGCATCGATAAACCCGCATTGGCCAATTGGCAATAACGAGTTTCCTAATTTTTTTCACACTCCACGACAATTTTTCATACAGAATTACCAGAATTTTTTCAGAATTGACCGAAATGGATTTCTGATTCAACAGCACATTATTCTTAAATTTGGGCTGATGAGACTTTACTCAGCACTCCAAGATTCCTTTCTTAGAATACTATCAAAATTACTCCGCAGACTCTAGAGTTGAGAGTATTCCACGGAAAGCAATAACTCGGTGATTTCTGCCGTGTGGTATGAATTTTTCTAATATCCCAATCCATCAATTGACAGCATGTTACATTTTGCTACAAATAGAGCATGAGCACCGTTGTACGTATTTCAGATAAACTAGCGAGTGACGCCAAGCTTCGCTCCAAGATTGAGCACCGCTCCACGGCGTCACAGCTCGAGTATTGGGCTAGAATAGGCAAAGCCGCAGAGGAAAATCCAGATCTCCCCTTCACTTTCATCAAAGAAACTCTGATCGCGATGGAAGAGATCAAACAAGCTCCACAAGAGGAATATTCCTTTGGCTAAAAGAAAGATTCATATTTCCCCAGGCTTTAGCCGCAAACTAAAGAAGCTCAAAAAGCAGGAAAAAACCGCCATGGATGGTGCGGTGAAAGCTATTTCTGACAAGCCTGAAATTGGAGAAGCGAAAGTGGGCGATCTCGCAGGGGTCTACGTCTATAAATTCAAAATCAATAAACAGCTTACCCTTCTAGCCTACGGTTTTGATAAAAATGCAATCCAACTACTCAACATTGGTGGCCATGAAAATTTTTATCGCGATTTGAAACAATAACCACAAGCTACTTCAGCAAAAAGGCCTAGACTCCCTGCAAAAATCCAGTGAGTGGGCTGGTGGCGGATGCGCCGTCGATTTTTTCGGGGAGGCCCATTTCGTAGGCTGCGCGGCCGGCTTCGACTGCGGCTTTGAATGCTTGGCCCATACGAGCGGGATCGCTAGCGATCGCGATCGCGGTGTTCACCAGAACCGCATCGGCACCGAGCTCCATCGCCTCAGCAGCGTGTGATGGCACTCCGAGCCCAGCATCGACAACGACAGGAACGATGGCTTGTTCTACGATGATGCGGATTTGATCGCGTGTGACGATTCCTTTATTGGAACCGATCGGCGCCCCCAGTGGCATGACAGCCGCGGTCCCCACCTCTTGCAGTCGTTTTGCCAGAACTGGGTCAGCATTGATGTAAGGGAGAACCGTGAAGCCTTCTTTCACCAAAACTTCAGCCGCCTTGAGCGTCTCGATTGGATCGGGAAGTAGGTAGGTAGGGTCAGGATGAATTTCGAGCTTTATCCACTTTGGCAGACCTGCGGCAGCGGCGAGACGCGCTAGGCGGATTGCTTCTTCAGCATCCATCGCACCACTGGTGTTTGGCAGCAGAAGGTATTTCTCAGGGTCAATGTACTCTAGAATATTCGCATACGGATCCTTGCCGCCAGAGAGATCTGCACGGCGCAGTGCGACGGTGACAATCTGAGAACCAGACGCGGCGAGAGCATCACGCATTGATTCGTTCGAGGGGAACTTTCCAGTTCCTGTCATCAAACGTGAATCGAAACTACGATCGGCAATTACTAATGGCTGGTTCTTCATGGCGGCGGCAAACTACGTGGCAACGGCGTCTGCCGCAATCGCCAAATGTGACTAATTTATCCTTGGTAGGCAGAGGCTGGTACACCTTTCACACCCAGGCCACTCACCCGAAAGATCTTACCAGCGTGTTCTTCTTTCTCAGTTTTATGCACACCAGTCGTTATAAATAGCTCATCGAGGTTCTCGCCTCCAAAGGCACAGGCAGTCGTTTCTAGACAGGGAACCTCCACTCGGCGTACTTCTTTGCCCGTTTGCGGATCAAAGCAAGCAACGCAGGCTCCGTGACAAAATGCTACCCAGAGATTGCCATCAGCATCGATCGTCATGCCATCCGGCGAGGAGTCAATGTGTCCCGTGTCGGCAGCTGTGCGGATGTTAGAAATTTGGCCATCCGCATAGTCGAATGCTAAAACCTCGCGACGTGGGGTATCAATGTAGTACATCGTCTTTCCATCCACCGACCAAGCGAGTCCGTTGGAATTGGTCACTGGGCCAAATGCCTCAGTGAGCTCGCCATTCTTATCGAGTTTATAAAGTCGTGCATCGCCCGTTTTCTTAACCAGCGAAATAGTACCCGCGAAGAAGTGGCCATCGGGTGAACACTTTCCGTCGTTGAATCGGTTGTCCGGCATATCTGGTTCAGGATCAGCAATTGCAGTCTTCTCACCGTCGCAATTGAGGAAATACAGGCCATTGTCGCCAGCGATTACAAGGCCGCCGGACTCTCTAGGAACCACAGTTCCCACCCGCTCACCAACCTCGATTACCTTCTCTTCACCCGTAGTCGGGTTGAGGCAGATCACTTTGTGTTGCTCAATGTCTACATAAAGAAGCATTCCATCCCACCAAATAGGGCCTTCGCCCCATGTCGCGCGGTAACTACCAATTGGTTCAATCGTCATGCAGGTAGAGATAGTCATCTGCCCGGTATTTGTCCAGATGGATCGGCACTACTATTTGGACTTTGAATACATCTAATCGTCGGTTAGAAATGACAAATGGAGTTATCTGAGCAATCGCAGAAATCTGAAAGCCAAGCCAGTCCTGTTTGGCTCAAAATGTGCCGATACTCGATCTACCTCACAATTCTCGGAGCCACTCTCAGCATTGTTCGCTATCGGACGGCGGTGAATATGACAAAACTCAACGCGGACAAAACCCAGTATTCAGATCAAGTTGGAGGGCTAACAGAGTATCTCGATACTTACTTGAATACGTTCTACTACCTTTGTGGTTTCACCCTGCTAGGTCTCACTAGCTTCATCATCTCACTCATAATGCTGAGACGTGAAAAAATCTAGGCCTCTACCTCTTCAGTATGCTTGCTTTGGAAAGGACGCGGCGAGTCTGGGAACTAATTTCTAACAAACTAAGAGTCAATCGTCCATTTTTATCCCACAGTGGCAGCAACATCAGCAGCAACATCGGCACCACCCAGTGGGATGTTCGCACCACACATTCCGCGACCCAGGGATCCATGCCGTGGTACTTTAGTGAAGGATCATAGTGAGCCAATATTCTAGCTAGAGAAGTCGCCCCCCCCCAAGCAAACATGTAATAGAGCCCTAGTCGTCGTAGTATAGGGACAAGAATAGCAATTCCAGCCATAAAGTCTAAGACTCCCACCGTGTATAGAAATGATATAGAACTTTCTTCGCTGATGCCTAGAATCTCCATTGTCATCACCTGAAAACTCCAGGGCACAGGATGGTAGCCCACCGCATACAGGCCGTGCCCGATAAAACAGGCCGACACAAACAAGGAAGTAACCCAGGCCCAAGTTTTCAGCATTCTAGGGAACATCAGAACCAATAGAAACAACAGCGGAATGCCTGCTTGAAGCATGTACTCGATCAGCATCCCTAACTGGTAGCTCACATCAAAATAGTTGCTAAAGCTATCGAGAGCTAAGATCGCCCACAGCGGAATCAAGAACCATTTAAAAATAGCAAAATAGGGAATCCTCATCAGTAGCGTAAGCACCGCCCCTAGCATAAGCACAATCCCCAACCATTCGAGACCAGTGGTAATAAATGGATCTGACTCTAGAGCATAATCCTCCCAACTGAGATTCGTGTACTTTTCTAATAAGGGTGAAACAGCCTCTTCGTTCCAGAGCAGTGAACGGATGTGGCTGTCCCACTTGTACATCAACCAGCCACGTGAAGCCAAGGTCAGACTAACAGTGAGCTGCAGCATAGTCAGCCACAGCCAAGAAACCCTCGCATAGAGGCTACCTTCGCGAGGGCAATACTTACCAGCTATCAGATGTTGGATTATTTTTTTCAATGAGACATTCATCAATATTAGACACAACCTAACATACAGCTGAAAAATAAAAACCCCAGACATCGAATCGATGACTGGGAGGGGATATAATTTCTCAGAGTATTATGAAGTGGGTAGAATAAGTAACGATCTCAGCTCCACGTGGCAAGAGAACTCTACTTTTTCTTCGCCCTGATGGTGAGTAGTTCGCCACCATTTGCCTGCCAAATCGACAGACCATCAGGGGTTTCGAAGGAATTCATCTGGGCAACTGCTTGTACTTTTCGAGCACTATCGTCTTTATCGAACCTTACAGTCTTCAGATGAATAGCGGTAGGAGTTACCTGCACCCAGTCAAAGCCGTTGAAAGCGGCACAATCGATCGTCCAGCTCTTGCCGTCATCCGCTTTGCGGAGCGGTGCGCCCCAGCATCCCTCACCGGTGTAGACCGTTGCTTTAGGATCATTCTTCGCTACTGAAAATCCTTCCTCGCCATTCACATCTGGCTTCAACGGATGCGTGCGCTTGTTGCAATGCGAGTCAGACTCGAAGGCTAAATCCATGCCATGCTTATAAAAAATCGGTGCCCACTTGTAGGGGTTGTCCCCTTCTTTCTTTGCTGAGACATGAGGGCGCATTGGCTTGTGGTAGCCAGCTACCGTGAAAGTCACCTTATTAGCATACTTTCCTAGATCCTGATCCAGCCAGGAACTTTGAGCTCCCTCAGCTGAAATTTCAGAGTTCAGCGTGTAGTATCGGAGTAGGTCACCACCAATGGTAAACGCATAATACACATCATTCGGAGTATCAAACTCGTTGGATATCGCCTCCTTATTATTCTCATGATTGCCACGGTGAGCAACGATTGGGATGATAGTGCCCTCTTCAGAAATAGTCAGTTGCCAATCAGTAAACCATGTGTCCCACTCTTTGTCTGTCGCCCTATTGACCATGTCTCCGGAGAATGAAATGAAGAGCGGCTTGAGCTTCGCAGCTATTTTGTTGAGTTCCTGCCGAGTTTTACGGTTACTACGGGAGTCGCCACCATTGATAAAAGTGAAGGTCTCGGCTTTTGCTGGAGCTGTGTAAAATTTCAAACGACGGCTCACACCCGCCTCATCCTTTATCACGTAGAAATACTCAGTGTCTGGCTCAAGCCCAGTCAACTTGGCAAAGCAATTCGTTCCACCTTCTATCGTCACAGTTCGCTGTACAGCTTGAGCCTTTGTGTAGAGGTGGTGTTTACGTTGTTTATCAACCTTACCGTAATGGACTACTCCCGGTTTACCTGTCTTCTGAACCCAACCCACAGTTGCCTCAGTCGTTGGATTCTCAATCCACATCAGGCGAAACTTAGCAGTGTTCGAGTCATTTTCGCTGATCACTCCCACGCCTTCAACGGCGAACAGTGGTAAGCTAAGGGCTAGAGCTAGAACTCCCCCTTGGAGTAATGGTTTGATTGTAAAAGAAATAGGCATAAATGTAATTTTAGTTTGTTACTTTGGCTCAGCCAATTGAGACAAACTAGTCTTTCATACACGTCAGAGTAAAGATTCGTATCAAAATCTTGAACATTTTTAGCAATAAAGTAGCGCACAAACCGCATTTATCCTTTCACATTGTAGGAATTGTGACTACTCCCCCTACATGTCTTTCAAAGATCTCGGGCTCTCAGAGTCTATCGTTCAAGCCGTTAGCGAAGCGGGCTACGAAAACCCTACCCCAATTCAGGCGCAAGCTATCCCTCTCATTCTAGAGGGCCGCGACGTCGTAGGAGCGTCTCAGACCGGTACAGGAAAGACTGCAGCCTTCGCGCTCCCGTCACTTTCTAAGATCAAAGCTCTCGGTCGACCACAGATTCTCGTACTCGAACCGACCCGCGAACTCGCTCATCAAGTAGCTGAGCAATTCGAAGCATACGGCAAGCACACTGGTTGCAAAGTCGCCCTCCTCTACGGTGGAGTTGGCTACGGTGAGCAACTTGAAAAGCTCGCAAAGGCTGACATTGTAGTCGCCACTCCTGGTCGATTGGTCGACCATTTCTTCCGCGGTTCAATGCGCTTTGGTGATGTGCAAATCCTCATCCTCGATGAGGTCGACCGCATGCTCGACATGGGATTCCTTCCCGTCGTACGCAAGATCGTCAATCTCTGCCCATGGAAGTCTGATCTCAATCTCCCACGTGAAGAACGCGAAAAGGAATACAAGCTCAAGACACTTCCTGACCGCCAAACACTCTTTTTCTCGGCGACAATGCCACCAGCTATTCAAGGCTTTGCTACATTCTGTCTCGATAACCCTGCTAAGATTGAAATTGCACGCCAAAAGGTCTCCAGCACAATCAAACACGCCTTTTACCCTGTCTCCATGGACCAGCGTGACGAACTCCTCGTCGAGCTCATCAAACGCACCGACATCCAGTCCGTCATGGTATTCACCCGTACTCGTAAAGAAGCTGACGCAGTTTGCGGCATGCTCAACGACAAGACTGAAGCCAAAGCAACAGCGATGCACTCAGACATTGGTCAGAAAGACCGCATGAAAGCACTCGCAGGCTTCAAAGATGGCTCCTACGATATCCTCGTTGCTACTGACGTCGCTGCACGTGGAATCGATATTTCTACAGTTTCACACGTGATCAACTACCGGGTTCCAGAAAACTCTGAAGACTACGTGCACCGCATCGGTCGTACTGGCCGTGCAGAATCTGAAGGTGACGCCTTCACCATCCTCACTGCCGACGAGATGGAGTACGCTGAATCAGTGGAAAACTTCATTGGTCACAAGATCGAACGCCGTAAGTTAGAGGACTTCAACTACACTTACACTGCCCTGCTTGACGAAAGTCCTGGTAAGTCAGTACGCAAGAAGCGCCGCCCAGCACCGAAGCGTCGCCGTAAGTAATAGAAAGAAGTTCCGACTTCACACATCCTATTTTTCACTGCTAGATTGAGCTACTGCTTAATCTAGCATTTTTTTATGAGAGTACTCGCTATCGACCCCGCCGTTAGAAACACTGGATATGCTATTGTTGAAGGCGACCAAAACAAGCAACGGGCTATCGACTATGGCGTCATCAGTATTCCCGCCAAGATTCCTCAGTCAGGGTCGCTCGCAGCGGTCCGCACAGGACTCCATAACTTGATCACTCAATACGAACCCGACGTCGTCGCCGTAGAGGCCATCATCTACGTGCAGAGTGTCCGTACCGCCATCAGCATGGGAGCAGCCCGAGCCGCAGCAATGATCGCTGCAGCCGATAGCGGACTTGAATGCTACGAGTACGCACCAAAGAAGATCAAAAAAGCAGTTGTCGGTAATGGTAATGCCGACAAAGCGCAAGTTGCCTTCATGGTCCGCGCTCTACTGGGCCTGAGTGAAACCCCTCCGCACGATGCGGCAGATGCTATTGCTATTGCCATAGCTCATCTATCAGCCTCGGACCCGCTCAAGGCTTCGATCCTAGACAGGAAGAGAATTTAAATTTCCACCAACCCGTCTAACAAAGATGCTCACCGCCACTAACAACCGACGTCACGATCTTGATGCACTCAGGGCCTGCGCTATGTTGTTAGGGATAGCTCTCCATGCCGCGCTAGCCTACACCACCTTTGGCTGGGCAGTCTCCGACCCGTCCCAGTCTAAACTTTTCAATTGGTTTTTCCACCTAATCCACGGCTTCCGTATGCAGTTATTCTTTTTGCTGAGCGGATTTTTTACAGCCATGCTCTACCAGCGACGCGGTCTAAAGGCCTTACTAAGCCACCGCGCCAAACGGGTATTTCTACCGTTAGTCATTTTCACTCCTCTCCTCATCCCGCTTACCGAATGGATTTTGACTCTAACCCGAACCAAGCAAGGTGATGCCGAAAAATTCGCACCATCCCCCAATTCGTCATGGTTAGAGTCCTTCAATTTCCACCACCTTTGGTTCCTCTGGTTTCTATGTCTCTTGGTTCTTGGTTTCGCCATCATCAGCTATTTACCCAAAACTAGACTCCCGAAAGAATGGATGAACTCACCGCGTTGTTTACTCTGGCTCATCCCTCTCACATTATTACCTCAACTCTGGACGACACGTGGTTACCCACTTTATGGACCAGAGTCATCACTAGGCCTCTTCCCCATTCCTTACGTGTTTTTCTACTACTCCATTTTCTATGGCTTCGGAGCTACCCTCTATCATTTCAGCGATGAGGATGTCGCCAGGCACTGGAGGCTCAAGCTAGTCCTAGCTCTGTGTTTTCTGTTTCCCACAGGTATGTTCTTTGAGTGGTGGAGCATTTACAACGCCCCATCCCTCCAATGGCTATCCGACCTGTTACAAGTCAGCTTCAGCTGGCTCATGATCTTCGGGTGCATTGGCTTTTTTCGTGAAAAACTCTCCCAACCATCCCCGAAAATGCGCTACCTATCAGACGCCTCCTACTGGCTCTATCTCGCGCACCTCCCGCTGGTATTTGGCCTCCAACTCGCGCTCCAAGACTGGCCGCTATCCTGCTGGTTTAAATTCCCCCTCGTCAACCTCTTCAGCTTTTCCCTCCTCCTGCTCAGCTACCACTATATGGTTAGAGGTAAAATTGTAGGCAAGCTATTGAATGGAAAATAGGACATAGAATTCCCTTACTCCGCGTCACAGTTGCGAGTAATAGTATTCTATGGAGAAACTGATCCACCAAATCCTAGCCAAGTCCTACCCATCTACTGAGTCCGCTGTCTATGAGATCGCCGCTCTCAAGGCGCAGCTTGAACTCCCAAAAGGAGTCACACACGTCATCTCCGACATCCATGGTGAAGCACGTAAATTACGCCATGTCATCAACAATGCCTCAGGCAGACTGCGCCCCGTGGTGGCAGAACTTTTTGGAGGTCAGACAGAGTCCAGCGAATTCAAGGAATTCCTCCACCTCCTCTACTACCCAACTGAGCTCCTTCAACTCAAGGCTGAAGAGTTTAAAAATGATGACCAGGCTCGTTACGATTGGGTGCTCAAGACCCTTACCCAACAATTCACAATCATCCGTTCCGAAATCCGGGCCAAGAGGCGCAAAGACATCAAGAACTACACTCCTAAACAGTTCAGAGAACTATTTGAGATTTTGCTCAACTTCCCAGCGAACGGCCACCACGAAGCCTTCTTAACTGTCTCGATCAGAGAACTCGTACGTCGGAAAATGGATTTC
>Ga0233410_10000304_pt1 | contig 16822 bp, 9 predicted proteins | sample Na_anoxic_1_MG_FD_179869 | JGI IMG/M metagenome (GOLD analysis project Ga0233410, IMG submission 179869) | Seawater microbial communities from Saanich Inlet, British Columbia, Canada - Na_anoxic_1_MG | ecosystem: Environmental > Aquatic > Marine > Inlet | place: Canada: British Columbia...
TATTTCTTTGACCTGGAGCATCATTTAAAGTATCTTCAACTTTATTTTGCTCAGCTTTAGTCATAGACTTTTTAGCTTGGCTAGTTTCAGAAACAACAGGAGCACTTTCAGCTATAGTCTTTGTTAAGCCACTTAGCTCTCCGGTCTCAAAAGATTGATTAAAACTAGTTAACATGTCAAACACGTCTTTACCAGTTTTTATTTGACCAGATCCATCGTTAAACTTTTGGAATCTACCAAACATTTTATTGTGTAAGGTTCTATCAGCTTCTAAATTATTTTGTCTCATGAAGTCACTTAGTCTAGCTAGATTTTCTTCAGCTACTAAAGTAGAATTAGTTAAATTACCTTTTGAATCATACTTACCATAAAGTTCTTTTGTTTCTAAAAATACTTCATAAGCTTTACCATAATTCTTTTTAACATAACTTTCAAGATCTTTAACCAAACCAACGGCGTCTGGATTATTTTCCATGAACTGCTTGAATAAAGTATGATGGCCTATTTCATGTGATTGAACAGTGGTATTACTTCTATTTAAAGCAAAGGTCATTGGAAGATCTAGCTTTTTAGTAGTTTTAGTACCATCAGGTGAAGTAGTTTCAACAGTTAAGTTATCACCAAAAGCAAAGCCATTAACAGTAGAATCACCTCTTGAAGCTTTCTTAGCGTCTTCAAAAGTCATTTTCATTTGTTCTTTAACTTGGTTCTTTTCTTCTGCAGTTAAATCTTTTCTAGTATCTACATAATCTAAACCTGCTTGTAGTGCTTCTTTATTGTTGTTACCAACAACCATTTCAACTTCACCTAGTAAATTGTTTTTAGCTCTATAAGCATTTGAAAACTTTCTAGCTCTAGTTTTATCTGCGTTCCATTCTGCATTACCTACTACAGAGTTTTTAAAAGCTTCTAAACCTACTAATTTAACTTGTTGTTCGTTTATTAGCTCAGCAGCTACTTTAGGATCTAAAGCCGTATTGTCGTTTATTCTGTCTATCTCTGCTCTTACTTTATGCTCAGCATTGTAAGTATCAATTAATGCTTGTCTATCTGTCTTAGTGTAAGAAACTATATTTTTTCTTGTCTCACTTTGGCTGTCAAGTTGTTGTTGTGCTAAGTTATGTAGTCTATTTTCAGATAATTTTTTAGCAGACACTATTTCAGAGTGTTTATCAGTTTTAGGCGTTAAACCGCTTAATTGCGTTTCAAAGTTTTTTATTTGATTACTCAAATTTAACATCTCCATACCACGCTTTGCTATTTTAGCGTTTGCATCTGGACCTCTAAAAGCAGTATAAGTTTGAGCAAGTAAACCAGGTGATTGCATTGTTCCTGACATTACTAAACCTGACATCATAGACTCAGTTACACCATCTAGCATAGAAACATCTTTGTTTCCTAGTATATATATCTCAGCAGCGTTTTGAGATAGAGTAACCGCACCTTCACCAAGAGATTCACCAGGAATACCTTTAGCAAAATCTCCAGCTGCTTCTTTTAAATTAATCCATCTTTGGTTAATTTTATTGGTGATAGGCATGCCTTTTTTAAGACCTTTGCTTAGGTCAAAAGCTTTTCTTAAATTCTTAGCACCTAGTTTGAAGTTTCCTAAAGTAATTTTCTCACTAGCGTATTCTGCTATACCATATATACCAGCTGTTCCGTAAAACTGTAAAGCGTTTATATCTTCTGGTTTTATCTTATAAGTATCATCATCTCCTAAAGGATTAAAACCAAACTCTTTTTTAAAATCATTTATATATTTAACTTCTTTTTCGTCCCACTTCTCACCTTTCATTCTTATTTTCATGTCATGCATCTGATTACCAGATTCACTTAGTGAAGATAGAAGTAATCCTCCTCCACCTGGTATAACTATAGACATACCAGTATTTAATATTTGACCAGTAAGCATTTCAGTGCCCCATCTCATAGCTTGACCCACACCTTTAATATCGTCGTATCTTTGTGCAGGTCTATTTCTATTTAATAATTCTTCCCCGTAAGAGTAAGACTTTTCTATTAAATTGTCTGCAAGATTATCTTCTAATACTTCTTTAGCTATTTTAGCTGTTAAAACAGCTCCACCTTTTTCTCCTAATACGTCGTTACCCCACTCAACCCATTGTTGATTTATAGTGCCATCTTCATTTTTAATATTAACTCCAATATGCTCTAACAAATTAACAGTGTTTAATTCAGTGGCTAAAGAACTTAATCCACTTATTATTCTAACAGCGCTATTTTTAAATATATTTTCATGAACTTCTAAAGTGTTATAGGTTTTTTGAGTTTTATCTATAATTTCTTGAGCTGTAGATCCTTCAAACTTAATATCTCCTAAATAATCTAGGTCTGCTTGCATATTTTTCTGGCCTAATATAACATTTTTTCTTATAGAATTAAATTGATCAACATCTTCTTGGGTTGCTGTAGGGTCGCTTTCTATTTTTCTCTTTAGCTTAACCATCGCAGCTTGCTGAGTTATTAAATTAGCACTTTGTTTTTCAACATTATTTATTATTTCGTAAGCTCTATAATCACTTCCTATTTTCTCTAGCTCTAATAATCTACCTAAATCTTCTTTATTTTTTTTGTAAGCATCTCTTGAAGAACCACCTAACCCTATCGCTTTATCTAAATCTTTGTCAAAAAACTTTTCAGCTATAAAAGTCTGAGCACCTGTTATAGGATTACCTTTAATTACTAAATTAGCCATGTCATTTAATAATCCAACTCCTTTTTTATCTTCAAATTCTGATAAAATTCTATCTTCTTCGTCTCTAGTTTCTTTTGAGTTTTTCTTAGTTTCAAATATTGTATTAAACTTATCGTTATAATTTGCTTTTTCTAATACATCTATAGAAACTTTATTAAATAAACTATTATCTTTTTTATAGTCTTCGTAATTAGGCACATAAGTGTACTTGTCAGGATCTTTTTCTACTTTACTTATATCTGAAGTAGGTGTTAAACCTATTTCATTAGCAGCAGAAACTAAACCGCTCATAGACTTGCCAAACTCCTGTGCTTGTAGGTTTTCTTTAACAAACTCTTCTCCTTCAATGTTAAAGTTTTGCATACCTTTAGGTAGTACTATTTTTTGATCTTCAGCTACTTCATCATTATAAGTAGATAAATCTCCACCTGTTTTTCTAATTTCAATAGCTTTGTCACCAAAAAACTTATTGTCAGATATTTCTTCAGCTATATCTTCTTCAGTTGGAATATTACTTTGCTGAATATTTTTCATGGCTTGAGCAGCTGCAATTTTATCTTCAGATCCTTCAACATCTAGCAAATCTAAAAACTCTTGCTTTTGTCCTTTAGCTGTTTCAAGCGCAGCTAATCTCTGAGTGTCACTTGTTATGTTATCGTTTCTATACTCAGGATCTTCTAAAAGCTTTATGTAACCATCAAATCTTTTATTTATAGTTTCTTCATCAAATAAAGCTGGATCTTCTGTATCAAACTGGCTAACAACTTCTTCTTCTTCAGGTTTATTACCTTCTTTTAATTCAGAAAAATATTCAACTTGAAAGTTTTCTTTGTCGCCAGTATATAGACCATCTGATATAGCCGTATCAGCAACAGTATCAGCATAACCTTCTTCAGTTTTTAATCTATTTTTAAAATCTTCAAAAGTAGTTTGACTTAGTAATTCTTCTTCTACTAGTATTGTATATAGCTTATTTAACTTATCTTTCATTAATCAAGTTTACCTTTACCTCTTCTAGTTATATTTTGTTTTCCAGTTGGGAATATATCATTAACTATAAACTCTGTATAAGCATCGTTTAAATTAACTTGTTTTGACTTGTCCCAAGGGTCTATATCATTTATTACTCCTTCTCTTTTTAAAAACTCCCATAATTCTTCCTCACTTGGAACAGACCCACTACCTGTTAAATTTCTAAAACCATTATTCATGTTAGTATTTAAGTAGCCAGCAATAACTTTTCTAGCTTCAACAGGATCCGTAAACGTAAAAGATTCTGTGGTAACTATTTCTTTTGGGTTATCTTTGCTCACAGGCTTATTAGGATCAAAACTTGGATTAGGTGAGGTTACTGATCCTTGGCCTTTATAATCTACCTGTATCTTATCTTTTAAAGCGTTACCTATTGATTTACCAAATTCTATAGTTTGTGCTTCCATATTTGGATTAATTGATTTCCAACCACCAGTACCTTTTTTTCTTAAGTTTTCAGCGTAATCTCCAACAACTATCGTATGTTCATTTTGACCACCAGCACCTTTTCCTGTTATTTGATACTTGCCATCTTTATTTTTAGATAAAAGAACATCAGAATTACCACTTGTTATACCGTATTTAAATAAATCCTCATCATCATCATAAGTACCTATTAATCTATCTTCTTCTTTAGCTAAATCATAAGCTTCTAGATCAGCATCCATAGCACCTATAGCCATAGTTAAATCGTTTAATTGGCCTGTTAGGTCATTATCTAGAGTTTGAAAATATATCATGTCTTCAGGAGTTCCATCTGGACTATAAGCCTTCATATAAGCATCACTAATTTGTCTAGCGTTGTTTTCTATTTCAGCTATTATCTGCTTATCTAAACTAGGATTTACTTTAGCTATATCTTTAGCTATATCTTTATATGCCTGTGACTCAGCTAAAGATTCTTTAGTTAGCATTTTCATACCCAGCTTTTTAGCTAATGACGCTTTTGTAGCTTGATCGTAAAGCTTAGAACCTTTGTCAGCTATGTCTTTAGTAAACTTAGCGGCTTGCATACCTCTAGGATCTCTTATAATTGCTCTTTTACCTATCCTTCCGCCTGATCTTCTTTGTGTTGCCATAATATATTTTTTTAACCTCCAAATAGTCCAGAAATTTGACTCATTGCCTCTGGGTTAGACATAATACTTTGAGCCATTTGCATTGTTCCACCAACTCCAGCTTGTCCACTTGCCTGTTGAGCTGTTCTAGCGTCCATTTCTTTTTGCTCTAACCTATCTAAGTTGCCTATTTCAAAATTTATTTTATCTAAATCTTGTTGTATCATTTCGTCTTGTCTTAATTGTTCACCTCTAGCAAACAGTTGTTGATTAGTAGCTTCTTGTTTTTGTATGTCAGCTGAAATACCTTGTTTAGATTTAGCAGCTTCTCTAGCTAGTGCAGTAGCACCACCAGCTCCAAAACCTCCAGCTTGCATAGCATCTAAAGTATTAGCAAGTGATTGATCTACCTGTTGAGCTTGAAACTCTGCAGCCTCTGTAGCTACAGCTAAATTAGCATAGGGATTTCTAACTTCTGCTCTATTAGCCATTAATTTTTGAACATCTTCTTCTTTCGCTAGTCTCGCTGTTTCTAATTTGTCAGCAATTCCTTTTTGTTTTCTATTTTGTATAAAACCCATAACCATAGGTGTAGCAGCTGCAGCTAACTGCATATAACCCATCATATTTCCACCACCGCCACCAATACCAGTGCTAGCTGAAGGATTTGTAGTGTTGAGTGGACTTACATTTAATGAAAGATTAGGTTGAGAATTTTGAAAAGCATTTCCACTGCCAAGAAGACTAGTAGAACTTCCAAGTCCCTGCGTGGAAAATGTACCAGGTTGATAACCTAACGAGCCACTACTTAGTGTGCCATCCTTCCTTAAGTTAGCTCTTTTATTTTTTCTATTGTTATTGTTATTTAATAAACCCATATTTTAATTTTAATAAGATGACATAACATATTCAGATCCTACAGCGAATAGCTCTTTTGTTCCGCCAAAGTCTGTAGTCTCGTCTGTTGTTAATTTTAATGTAGTAAAATATCCTTTTATGCCGCTAGCTTCAGGACCTATTATTATTTCACCTGGTTGAGCGGTAGTAGCATTTATAACGTTTGCTACATATCTATTTTCTTTTAGATCAAAACCTGCTCTTTGAGGTGATCCATCTTCTATGTAAAGACCTTCATCATAGCTTTTTATTACAGCTGTTTGATCTTCATAAGTATTGTAATTTAAACCAGGAGCTTGTAATGCTCCAGTTTGATCAGAGATCATGCTAGATACCTCCCAACCATTTGTGCCTTCATAGTTAACCGTTTTAAAAGTTTTAACGATGTTAGGCTGGGCGTTAAAAACAAATTCAATAGAAGATTTTACAGGATTGTTTCCGTAAAAACTATTTCTAAACACGTTACTAGCGTTATGTAGCCATAGATTAGTTTGATTAGTAGTATAAAATCTATTAAATAAGCTTTTAGCATTGTAAGGTCTATAATCATAAAAAGTAACCCACCCTAAAACTTTTTCATCAAAAACTAAGGTGTTGTAAGTACCTTGCCTTTTTTGCAAGCTAACTAAATAATTGTCATTATAAACGTCATAAGCTCCTATAATTGAATCTTGCTCATAAGTAACAAAAGTAGCTTTAGGACTAGTTAAAGAGCTTAAGTCAATAGGGCATAAATCAGTTAATTGAACGTCACCTGTTAATAAGTCTACATTTCTAACATAGCAACCAGTATCTATACCATTTATAAAAACAGCAGAGCCTATAGGTATATCTGTAAAAGTATCGTCTCCTGGTTGGCTAATTGTTATAAAAGGTTGTCCAGGTGCTATAGGCTGGTTAACTGGAGAGTTGCTCCAAGCTGGTGATTGTGTACCGTCTAAGTCTCTAGTAACACTTGTTGTATAGACATTATCATCTATTTCAGCTAATTTGTCTCTAAAAAAATCAGCCATACCATAACTACTTATTTCAGTTAGTCCATTATCAGAAAGCCTTAATACTACATTTCTATTTTTATCAGTAAAGTATTTTCTTCTACCAAACTTAGCAAATGAAAGAGGATTCCTACTAATACCATATTCACCTACAAATGGAATTATTTCCCCTATTACAAGATTTTGTGTGCCAACGTTTGCACTTCTTCCTTCTGCCGTATATATAACATTTTTGTCAACCATTGCTCTACTAACCTTGTTTTCTTGAAATATTAACAACTTAGTATCTTCACTATATAGCTTTTGTATAGAACCATATTGCTCAGGAGCTGCAAATGTTATGCTTTGTGCTGAAGAAAACACATTAGTTTCATTTACGTTTGTTTTAGAATTAAATAAACCAGAATATATGATATTATTTCTTCTAGTTACAGACGTATATTCATCATCTAGTAAATAAGCTTTAACACCATAATCAGTAGAAGCACCATTAAAAGCACCTTTTATTCTAGACTCTTCAATTATCCAGTTTAAAGACGAGTGGTTAGCAGTTGGTGATAAGTTTATATCAGGCCTATTATCAGGTAAAGGAGAGACATTTGACGTTGTAGCATAATTTAAATATCTAGTAGAGTTACTTGTATTATCATAACTATGGTAAGGAACGCCTGGCCAATTAGGTATTTTAGATATACTACCGTAACCATCCGTAGGATACTGAGACTCTGTAAACTCGTTATTAGTCTTTTTAGCCCAAAAAGAATTAAAATATGATACTTCTACGCTATATGCCATTATCTATAAAGTTTTGTATAAACAACAAATTGATTAGGTTGTGATGTTTTACCATCTTGGAAAGTTTCCTTAACGCCTATAGTTATTTTATGAACACTGTAATCACCTCCATTTAAAAAGCCTTCCGCCCAAAACCTTCCATTGTTTTTTTCTCTTGCGGCACCATGCCACTCAAAAGGAGGATAGTTTTCATTGGCAAAAAGATAATAACCAGAACCAAAATTTAAAGAAGGTGAACCACTCCATATGGGGTTGTTAGCGTCAACATATTCTACTTTCCAAGGATACTCTCTCCAGGTATATCTTAGTCCTTGACCACCATATAAACCACCAAAATTAACTTTTAAAGGCATTTGAGCGCCGTCAGCAATTATCCACTCTAAAAAAGGATAAAGCTCGTTATGGTTCTTATCATACACTGCACATTCTAGTTTTTCTATATACAACTCAGAGCCTTCATCTTGACCAATATAGCTACCATTGTTCCAACCAGTAGAGCCAGGGTTAAATTTAGGATCTTCAGCTGTTGTAGCTCCAGGAACATTATATTGAGTAAAAAATCTTTGATTTCTACTTCTAACATTACTTATAGAAGTAGATGTAACTTCGTAATTTGTTGATATTCCAGACTTTTCAAACATAGGATATGTTTTAACATAGTTAACATTAGTTTGGCCAGCGTCAGGTTCTTCGCCACCAATACTAAAAGCCCATCCATCACCGTTCCATCCCGAATCATAAGGAGCGTCGGCAGAAGGGTTAGGTGTTGATCCCATTGTTGGAGCTGCATTACTAAAAAAGTTATTTGCTTTTGAAACAGTAGTTGGTAGCTCGTTATCTATTTCTAATTTAAAATTAAACTTTATTTCTTTATTACCCCAATTACTAGGATTATCTTTATTAAAATATAGAAGAGAATTAACACCAATACCTGTCTGGTTTAGCTTTATATTATAAGTTTTAGGAGTAGTAGAAGTGTCTTCGTACATCTTAAAGTAATCAGTTACATCTTGCGAGGCGCCAGCGACTATAGCTTCAACTGAGTTTATTGAAATGCTATAAGTGTTATTAACATTTACACTTCCGTTTTGTGTTACTATGTTTATATTGCTATTTAATAATGATTTACTTAATGCAGTTCCATCATATAAAATACTTTCGTCTCCAGTAAAAGAAAAAGTAGTTAAATCAGAAGGTGCTGTATTACTAGTTTCAGTTCCTATACCGGTATTTAATTCACTTATTAAACCAGAGGTTGTTGTTTCCCAATATAAATCTAAATCTGATTGAGTTGGTTTAGTTTCTGCAACTATTAAAGATTTAGAAAATTGAGCAAAATCATTTACATTTGGAGTTCCTGAAGTTATATTAGAGACTTGTTGGGTGCTAAAAAAACCTACTCTATCTTTGTTTTCACCATTATCAACATTGGCAACAAATGGATTATTATCTGACTTAACTAAAGGATCTGTAGTTCCTGGAACTAAAGTATTTGATGGATATTCATATCCTCCTGGATACGATATAGAACTAGCAACACCTTTTTGAGTCGTCCATTTACCCATGTCTAAAAACGGCTGTATAGAAACAACTGTCGATTCAATAACTGGCAATTGAGTTTGTCTTGAGTTCCATCTATTTACATCTACCGTACTAGAGTCAGCAGAGTTACCAGAATAGGTATAGTTAGGTTGCGCAACTCTAAAATACAAAGATTCTTTACTGCCATATATCCTGTCAGTAGGACCAACATTAGTCATGTCTCTTGGTAATTTATTTATATTATCACCATATAAAGATAAATTAGAAATATTAAAAGAATCACTATAACTTAGTTGAGTTTGATTATTTTTATAAACAACGTTGCCAGACATACTACCAGGCAGAAACATGTTATAATATTCTTGTTGTTGTTGTTTTACAACTATTTTATAACTATACCAACCTAAATTTTGATTGAAATTATTATATAATCCAGGGTAATTAGTTGGATTCCAAGTTTGTTTATCTGGTATTTTTTGGTAAAAATCTACTTTTAATGAGTTTCCAAAAAAGTTTATAATGTCAGAAGCTCCAGAGTTGTCGTAGGGAGCAAAAACTGTAGATCTTTCTTTGGCACCAGTTCCGTAAACAGAAGTTTCGTCAGCTAACATAACTGTAGATTGTCTTCCATACCTGTCAGAAAAGACAACGCCTACTTGGTAATTTCTACCTTGTTTTAAAGTGGCATTGTAATATTCTTTAATTTTGTTGTTTACAGTGCTAGCTATAGGAGGATTTGTGTTTATATTGAAATCAGGTGTAAAAGAACCATTTTTAACAGATGAAGTTACCTCATAAAAAGGCCTAGAAGGCAAAGCGTGGTTATCTACGTAATTACCATACATTATTCTATTGCCGGACGTTTCTTGAGATTGTGCTCTTACAGGAACTATATCGTTAACTCTAGTAACATCCGATTCAGGAACCACCTTGTAAGGTTTTTTACCTTTGTAAGTATATATAAATTGATTTCTATTAAATATAGTTGTGCTTTCTGGAGCGACTAAATAATCTGTGGAACAACCATCTTCAATGTTTACAGAATCTAAAACGTAAATATTATTATCTTTAGAGGATTTAAATAGTATTTCTATTTCGTCTATATGTAATTGCCTTTGTAATTCTAAATTAACAGTTGGGGTTGTTGAATTTTTACTACCTGGGTAATAAGGTAAATTAATAACTAAACCTATTTCGCTGGCTCTATTTTCCATAAAACCAAGTTCTGTGGTTCTAGTTGAGTTATCTTCATCTCCAAAAGTAAAACTACCATATTGAGCAGGCACAAAAACAGGTTGAGTAAAAGGAGCCATTAAAGAATACTCATTATCTGTATATTTAAATCTATAACTAAATCTTGGAAATTTATCTTTTAAAAAATCTCTATCACCATTAAATGCGGTGTCATATTCTGGATTTTGTAATTGAAATATTATAACATCACCTGGCGATGCCCAGCCTGCTGGAACACTTATTTGAGTGTCTACAGATGATTTATCCGCTGCAACGTTGACTTCATTTCCTATTACAGAGTATATAAATAAATCAACTTTACCAGGTGCGCTAGCATTTTTAACTCTAACTACAGGGCTTGTTGATGAACTTGATTTGCTAAAAAAGTTAGCTATAGAGCTATTAGATGCTCCAGTACCTGTCCAGTTGGGTTTATCTACGGGAGGCGCGGGTTGTGCAGTGTCGAGAAAGCTTAAAACATCATTTGATCCAACTGTTTTTATAGAATCTAAAGGGGCAGACAAAGATATTGGCAACCACTCAGTAGTTGTGGCTTTTACAGTAGAACTCCAGTTACTACCATCTTTTCTCATTAAAGAAATAGAATTGTAAGGATAGTATTTAGCTACTGATATTTGATCTTCACTGTAATAATATGGAAGTGAACTATTGCCAGGAGCTCTTTGTGAAGCTTTTTCAATATTTATTTTTCTAGGCTGGTTTCTATTATCAGTCCAAAACATTAAATCTTCTACTATATTAAAACCTAAAATAGGATGTGTTTTTGAAAAGTTTAAAAAACTACCCTCAACAAGTATAGAAGATTCATATCTGTTCTCTTCAGGAATTTCTAAATTACCATTGTACTTTATTCTAGTTATATAACAATGAGAGTTAAATAACTTAGCGTGATTATCAAGTTGTGTCTTTGATGCGTCTAAAAAAGTAGTTAAGAACATGTATATAGAACTACTATCTTCATGTGTAAACATACCTATAACTTCTAAAGGCTTTTCATTAGGAGTCAAAGCGGCGTTTAGTCCGTTTATAAAGCCAGGTAAAACGCTAGCATTTCCTTTAACATTTTCTAAAGCGCCTACATCTGCGCCTTCAGATCTACTAACATTTATATTTCTACCTTCTCTATATTCGCCATTAGGAATCAGTCTAGCGTCTGAATCCCTATTCATTTTAGATTTTACAAATGTGTTTTTAACTTGAGCCATATTAATGTTTAATCTGTTTAGATTTGTTTCTCATTATTCTAACTATTTGATCTAGTTTAATATCTGATAATCTTATTTTAGCATTTCTTAACTGTGCTCTTCTATCTTTTTTAAATCTTTGAACAATGTATTCTTGAACTCCAGATCTTCCAGCTAATATAGAATAAGCTATATGCATATACATCGCTTCCTCGGCCATCTTAGGCACCTTAGAATCAGTATCGTAAGCTAAACCGTCTGATATATATTCTAAAACAACTGTTCTACCATTCATATCACTAGAAAAAGATATAGTACCTCTAGCTGGATTCATTGTAAAATAACCATTTACTTGAGTTGTTTCAGGTAAAGCTCCATATCTCATGCCTAGTTGCTGATGTCCAAACATGTAACCATCACCGTAGTAGTTTTCAACTCCATTTTGATAAGCGTCAAAACCACCACTTAATCTTCTTTGATTTAGGTTATCCCAGTTTCTAGAAGTGTCAGAAGTTCCTTGAGTGTTTGAACCATATTGGTCTTGTATAAAATCTCCATTGACAGTTTGTAATGGTACATCTGTAGGTTTTATAGTTAAATTATCAGATGGATAAATAATATGTTTAATACCATAAGCATCGGTCCAAGATAATCTAACGTAATTAACATAGTCTTGTGGTATTATCATCGATAGACTTGGTGTAATTGTAACTTCTTGAGATTTAATACTTTTTAAAGTATCATAACTAAATTCTTGTAAACCTCTTTTAGCGTGGAATATGACGTCAGTTCTTTTAACACTTGGTATTAGCTTACCTGTGCCAACATATGTAGCTATAAAAGTGTTTATAATATCATTAAGCTTCACATAAGAATAGCCTCCATAATTGTTTTGTACAGCAGCTATTTTCAAAATTATTCTAGCTATAGCTGGTCCAGCAACAGCAACACTTACATCTAATGTTTTATTATTGTTACTTAGTGATATAACACCTGCGGAATACGGATTATAAGTAGCTCCACCGTCTGTGCTTATTTCAAATATAAAATTAGCATCAGCAGAAGAAGAACTTAAAACTAGTTCAGTATTAAAAGTTGTTTCAAAAGAACTTTGAGTTGTAGCTGCTGCTATTAAAAATACTTTTTCGCCAGCGTAATATTCTTCGTTAGTTTCTGTAATTAGTCCCATTTATTAACTTTTTTCGTTTTGATCTTCTGCCATAGCCATTTGCTGTGCTGACTGTATTATTTGTGGATCTCTTATTACTATACCTGAGTATTTAAGTATGTTTAGTATAACTTCTGTTTGGTCAGTATTGTCTATTTCAAATTGAGTTGATCCATACGTAGTTCCGCTATATATACTATTAGAAGCAAGCGTGACAACAGCATTAGTGCCACCACCTCCACCACCACCTGCTTGAAATACTGTTGAATCAAACGTTAAGGTATCACCTGCCGCAAAACCAGTTCCAGGCTTGTCCACATTTAATCCTGTTATAATGCCAGTATTACTCATGGTCAATGTAAACTCTAACCCGCTGCCGTTACCTACATAAGTAATACCATTTGAAGATGTAGTTAATCCAGACCAAGATATACTAGTTGGCTGGCTAGACGTTGCAACAAAATTAGTAGTTAAAAAATTAAACAAGTTGTTATTTGCCAGTAAAAGCCCTGTTGGAATATATGCATTGCTGTCGTATATGTATTGACCTAAAGAGCCTACTGAATAACCAAATCTTACATTGCTAGGTTTTCTTATGTATGTTACTGAAATATCTGATTGTATAGAACTAGGTTCTACATAAAGCTTTGGAGATGGAGTTGTAGTTAATTTGTCCTCGTATGAGTATACAGGAAAGGAAGCAGAAGGTTTTGTTAAAGGTGAAAGTTTTAAATACAATAAATCATTTCTTTGCACTCTTTCAACTTCTGTTGAGTCTTTATATATAACAGTACCTATTCTGTGTAAGCCTGTAGGAGTAGTAAAAAGTTTGTTAGCACCGTCCCAAGTGCAATTGCCTTGAGTTTTAAATATAGATATTTTATCATCTACGTTTTTAACTCTATCGGCATATTCTGTTTCATCTTGACGTATACGTAAGTTCTGGTTCAAGTCTTCAAAATACTTTTCAAATATTTCTAACTGAACTTGTGTGCCTGTTTTATTAAATTCATCAGGAGTTATATAACCTCTCTGTTCTTTGTTTAATATTAATAAAACCGTTTTATAAACTTCATTTACGTTTATTGCCATTTTAATATTTTTAAAAAAAAAGGGTGGCGATAAAACCACCCTTATTTATAATCACTTGTTATTTAAGTTTTTTATCGATAGATTTGTAAACTTCAAGTCCTTCATCTGTTTGGAACCAAGCAGCCATTGCTGAATATGGATTCTCATCAAAAGGAACTGTCATTAATTTTCTACCGTTAGTACCCCAAGTAAACGTTCTTTGATCTTGAGACAACTTAATAATACCTGACTCAGTTGCGTTAATAGCAAAGTTTCTAAGTACTACATTTTCATCTTCTGCTAAATCTAAAAACAATTTAGGGTTTCTTTTAGCAAATATTAATATATCTCTTTTTAGCTCTTTAGAACTTAAACCAGATACAGCTGAACCATTTTCAACTCTTAATATAGCTTCTGCTTGTTCAATATCCATTACTGAAGCAGCGTTTAATGCTTTAATTTCAAATTCTATCATATCTAATTCATCGACAGCTACAGCTTTTTTGTCAAATTCATTATAAACTTTTCCTTTAGCTGGATGGTATATAGATAATAGTTTTTGTAATTGAACTTTTTCTTTTGGCACAAATAATGTTCCATCTTCAAAAACAATATGCTCTAAAGTAACTGGCCCTTGTTGTTCATCAACAAACACAGACTTTTGATTAGTTGCATATCTTAACTCTCTGTTATAACCTTTTATTGGGTCAAACCAAAACATTGGATGTCTAGGAGTGTGTCTTGAAGGAATTTTAAATGTTAATGGTTCTTTTGAACCTGTTAAAAAATAAGTTCTATCTTTATATTCCCAAGTATCTTTTTTTACTTCAGGAGTTGCTGGGGCTTTGGCCACAGGCTTTTTCTTTTCTTTTGTTTCCATAATATAATATAATATAATAATTAAAAAAGACCCCGCCGAAGCGGGATCTTATTATTGTTTTTTAAGATACAGTTACCGATAAAACATTTTGGCTAAGAGCATCTGGATAAATACCAGGGCCAGCAGCACCATTTATTTTATTTATAGCGTCAGTAATCTTGTCAACGTCTCCTTGAACAAAATCAGAAGAAGCGGTAGGAACTATTGTTACAGTTCCACTAGGTACATATTTAACTATTATTTCTACATCAGCAGAAGTTCCTAGTTTTATTGAACCTACGTTTTCAGCAGGTAACAAATCATATTCGCTACCAGCTTTTTTTAATTTTACATATCCCATTTTCTTTATCTTTTAAAATGTTAATAATTATATAGTTGACTTAAACAATACGAAGTTATTCGCAGCTTGAGTAACTAAACATCTTTCAGATAAGAAGTGTACTTCCATAGCATCAAGAGCAGAAGTATAAGCACCACCTACAGAACCTGTAATCCAGTTTTTATATCGTCTGTCATCAGTTTGAGAAGCTCTATATCTTACATGTAAGAAAGGACGTCTAATGTTTGATCCTAACATTTGATCATAAACAGTAGTAGTACCAGCAGGAACCATAACACCATCAATATCAGATGTTAAACCTCTAGTAGTAGCATCGTTTAAGTATTTCCAGTCAGTCTTGTAGAAGTCATAAGAACCTCTTCTAAATCCTGAAAAACCAAAGTTAAGTGCCATTTCTGATTCATTGTCAAATAAACCATAAGAAGCAGCTTGTGTACCAGCGTAACCTCCGCCAGCCATAGCAGCAATCATATCATCAAAATCCAAAGCAGTAGCTCTGTTTAAGAATAACATGTTTTCTTCAATAGCTCCTTGCTTGTCAAGTTGTTTAAGAATAGCATCAAAATCACCTAATGCACCAGCTCCAGGAGCAGCAGCACCAGCAAAATTTTGCCATACGTTACCTCTTGTTTCAATAGCATCAAATAAACCTTGAGTACCTATTGGAGCAACTCCATTAGTGCCATCACTAGTAAATTGAGTATTACCAGCTGTGTAGTCAAAGGCGCTAACGCCAGAAGCAGCAGCAGCTTTTACACCTTCAACGCAAGTCATTTCTAAGTAATCTTCAAATCTTAGTCTTGTTTCAGACTCAGCTTTTAGATACCACATGTAACCTGATGTTCCATCTTCAGTAGCAACTTCAATCCAACCAATTTGAGCAGCGTCAGAACCTGATACTTCAAATTTATCTTTAATGATAACTGGGTTGTTTGCATAAGTTTTTGGAGTAGGCTCAATAGATCCAACCATTTGGTTAGTTCCTTTAGCAAATTCAGAACCATAAACAAACAGTTTTAATCCAGTAGTTCCCAAATTAGCAGCAGTTAAAGTAGCAGCTTCGTAAGGTACAGCAGTAATAGTTAAACCAGCAACAGCTACAACTAAAGCTTTTACAGTAGTAAAGCCATCAGCTATAACTATAGTTTGATTTACTCTTACAGCTTGGTTACCTGTTATAGTTAAAACATCACCAGCTCTAGTTACACCTTCATAAGCGATGTGTAATCTATTTTGCTCAGACCAAATTACTTGATCAGATGTCATAGGCATTTCAGCGCCTACCATTCTCAAGAAAGCAGATAAAGTTCTGTTTCCGTATCTTTCTACTTCAGCTTCGTAAAGCTCAGGTAGATATTGTTGTGTCCAAGTCGAAAAATTAGCGTCGTGAAAATTGATATAGTTATCAACCACAGCTTGTTGTTTCGGCATAGGGACAATTGATGGTGGAAATGCTCCGCCACCTGCAGAATTGTCTAAAAATCCCATTTTTATATTTTAGTTTAAGTTATTTTTTTATTTTATTTATTTTTAACTTAGAACTTGTATCACCAGAAATAGCTCTTACTTTAAAACCATTTAAATAAACATCACCCGGAACCTCAGTTCTAGCGTCTTTGCTTATGTTCTTTGATTTAGCAGTAATATCTTTCACAGCGTCACTTTTACCTTGCTCATAAAAATGAGAAGCAATAGTGTCGATGTTTCTAGCTCCATATATAGCTTTGTGGTATGCACCTGGATCATTAACTGTACCATCTTCGTTTAAGAACTTCTTAATAAATGTTGTTAGATCAGATTGCGCCTCGGCAACTTCATTAGCATCTTTAACGCCATATCTAAATTTCTTTTCACCAACTTCGAAATCAAAACCTTTGAAATCATTAG
>Ga0233410_10000306_pt1 | contig 16699 bp, 9 predicted proteins | sample Na_anoxic_1_MG_FD_179869 | JGI IMG/M metagenome (GOLD analysis project Ga0233410, IMG submission 179869) | Seawater microbial communities from Saanich Inlet, British Columbia, Canada - Na_anoxic_1_MG | ecosystem: Environmental > Aquatic > Marine > Inlet | place: Canada: British Columbia...
AGCGAAAGACATTTATCTACGAATTTGTTTATTATTTCCATTCTATTTGAGTAGAATAAGTAGGGCTTTGCCCTACTTTAATATTTCTTGTAATTTAAAGGTTACGAATTGCTGTCGGAGATACTGTATAAGTGGTATTTATCGAGGATAAAATTGATTATTAAGAAATTATTCGATTAAAACAGCTTGGATGTTTCCTTCTTGAGAAGGCCTATTTGTAATCTTTGCTTTTCCTAGTTCTGTTTCGATGACTGCGCCCTTAACCAAGATGTTCTGTCTTGCTAGAAAAGTATTAGATGGTGTTTCTAGGACGTTTTTGATTGTAGATTTCTTTGATTTTCCTTTTACGATTACGTTTGCTACGTTGTTTAGGAAAGAAACTAGTTTTGATGTTTTACCTCTGCCATCAAGTAACTTTGTTTTTCGGTCTCCGATCTTTACGATTCGAGTTTGACCTGGTCTTCCAGTTAGTTTCTTCTTCTTTGGTCTTTTGTATCGAGCCCCAGATGCCTTTCTTCCTTGTTTCATAAAATAATGAGAGAAATTTGGTTTAAAAGTGTTTCGTTACGAAACATGCCGCTTAAAATTGTAAACAAATTTTGATAGTTCGAGGCCGCAGGGCTTTTTCTTTTGTGTTAAATGTTATGATTGGTTTGTAAAAAGGGTTAATTTTTGTTTTTTCTTTAATTTTTTCAGTTGTTGTTAGCTTTGAAATAATTTTGTTGTTGATTTTAGAATTTTTATGAATTTTTCATTTTATTGAGGAGGAATTAGCTGATTGTTCTACAAATTTTTGTTGTTAATAATGTTTATAAAGCAGTTACACCACAATTATTTAGGCCTATGAGTTACAAAAGAGTTGTTAAAAAGAAGGGAAAGAGTTATGGACCATATATCTATGAGAGTTATCGTGATGAGAATGGGAAGGTTCAAAAGCGGTATCTTGGAAAGGTTGTTGAAAAAAAGTCTTTTTCTGCTTTGTTGATGTTCAGTGTTGCTGTTTTTATGTTTTTTTTATTAATCGGAATTGGTTATACCACAGATTTGGTTTTTAATGAGGGAAAAGTTTCGGGTCAAATTATAGGCTTTGTCTCCGAAACTGTTTCGAGTGTGGTTGATGGGGCGACTGGATTGGTTGTTGGAGATGGGGAAGAGGAACTTGTTGAAGAAGAACCGGTTATTGAAGTGCCAGCTAATGAGGAACCTATTGATGAAGAGTCAATTGAAAATGAAACTGTTGTGGAAGAATCGATTGAGAACGTTACGGAAGTAAATGAAACTGTAGAGAATATTACTGAAGTTAACGAGACCGTTGTAAATGAAACTGTAGAGAATGTTACTGAAGTTAACGAGACCGTTGTAAATGAAACTGTTGTGGAAGAATCGATTGAGAACATAACCGAGGAGTCAGTTGAAAATGTTACAGAAGTTAATGAGACTGTAGAAAATGTGACGGAGACTGTAGAGAATGTTACTGAAGTTAACGAGACTGTTGTGAATGAGACTTTAGTTAATGAGACTGTTCAGAATGTTACAGTTGTCCAGAATTTGACTGAGGCGAACGTGACAACTTTGCAGTATAAGGCTGTGATTGGTCGGCCGGTTAAATGGATTAAGACAGTTGATGTTGGTGAGGGGAATTTTAGTGTTGCTTTACCTAAGGATGCTGGGAATATTTCTGTTTTGACTGATGAGGAGGTTGGTGAGGCTTTGGAGGAGATTGATGAATATGAGGATTTTGTTGATGATAGTGATAGAGAGAATATTGTTGAGGGTGTTTGGTTGACTGGTAATGTTGCTTTGGACATTAAGTCTGGTGAGGGGTGGTTTACTCGTCTATGGAGATGGTTGATGGGGTTTACTATTTCTGGTAATGTTATTTTGGAAGAGGAGATTCTTGAAGATATTGCCCAGACTGAGAATGCGACAGTTATTGATTTGAGTGATATTGTTGGAAATGAGACGGAGGTTGCTGTTGAGTATTATACTGAGGCGCCTGTTGCCAATGAGACGAACTTGACGAATGGAAAGAGGGTTGTCGTCCATGCGCCTGATGAGTTGAATTATACTGAGATTTTGTCTTATGCTATGGTTGATGATTTGAAATTGAGTATGAATGATTCGAGACTAAAGTTGTACTGGTATGCTTCTAGAGAAGATGCGATTGCTCTTGGTTATTTGAACGAGAGTGTTGTTGTAGAGGTTGAAGAAGTTGTTGAGGTTAATGAGAGTAATGAAACTAATGAAACGTTTGATGTTGTTTTGACTGCGAATGTTTCTTTGGAGGAAGATAATATTACGGTTAATGAAACTAATGAGATTGTCCAGAATGATAGTTTTGTTGAAGAGGTTTTGTTGGCTTTGAATAATTCGGTTGATGCTCAGGGAATTAAGATTGAAATTGAATATGTTGGTTATGATTTCGATGAGGACGGACTTATTGACTACATTGAGTGGGTTGTTCCGCATTTGTCGGCGCAGGTTTATGAGATTGTTTTAGAGGGGCCAAGTGTTTTAGTTGATGAGGGTGCTGAGGTTGATGGAGAGTATACGCACTTGAAGATTTCTGCGGAAGCGCCTTATGATTCTTTGGTTGCTTATTATTCTTTTGATGGAGATAATTCTACTACTGCTTTTGATTATGCGGGGGATAATGATGGGGCGATTACTGGTGCGGTTATTGGTGAAGGTAAGTTCGATGAGGGGATGGTTTTTGATGGAGCTGGAGATTATGTTGATGCAGGTAGTGATTCGAGTTTGAATGTAATTGGTGATATTACTGTGAGCTTTTGGGTTAATCCTGCTGGAGGTATTAGTAATTATACCGCATTTTTGGGACGTGGTCTTGATGATGGCTGGGGATTTTATGGAGATACTGGAGCTGCCCCGGATAATATATACTTTAGGGTCAGTACTGGTAGTGGATCTGTTACTGCAAGTACTTCTGATGTTCTTAGTGTTGGATATTGGACACATATTGTTGGACGATATAACGGATCCAATATTGATGTTTTTGGAGATGGGGTTGAGCTAACTTCTTCTGCATATGCTCAAACAGGAGTTATGGACAATTCTGGAACGACGCTTCAGATTGGAAAGATCTCAGATAGGGCAACTTATTTCTTTAATGGTTCAATTGATGAGGTAATGATTTTCAATAAGAGTCTGACTAACGCTGAGATTAGTGATTTATACGATACTGCCTCGCCTCGATTTGTGACTTCGGGTAAGCAAGAGGTTTTGCAGCAACAGGTTATGGCTGGTGCGACTCATGCTAATATTTCGTTTGATGATTATGAGCAGACTAATGGGTCTTCTGTTAAGGTTGCTTTGGGGGAGTGGGATTCTTCTAAGGGTTATAAGGATTATGATTTGGGTGATCATGCTTTGGTTTTGGATGGGGATGATTATATGACTTCTTCGTTGAACATTTCTGAGATTTCTGCAAATAATAATTTTTCAATTGGATTGTGGTTTAATGGTGTTGAGGATGCTTCTTGGAATCGTATTTTTCTTGAAAGTAATACTGTTATGATTAGTTTTAATAATGCCATAATAAGGCTATACGTATATAACGAGACGACATCTTCTGTTGCTACAATTACCGATGTGTTGGATTTGAATAAGTGGTATCATTTATTTTATCTTCAGGAGTATAATGGAACTCATATTGTTGGGAAGATTTATCTTAATGGTGTTTACCAGGGTTCTCATTCTATCGCGGGAGATAAGCCTAGTAATTCGGGTACTTTGGGATTGGGAGCATCTTTTGGTGATGGACAATTTAATGGTTCGATTGATGAGGTTATGGTTTTTAATGACACTTTGACTGATACAGAAATTATTGACTTATATAATAAGGGAAGAGATGTTGGGTATTATTATTATGATAATCTTGTGAGCTGGTATGGGTTTGATGATGGAACTGCTAACGATTCTATAGGCTCTAATGATGGTAGTTTTAGTGGGAATGCTTATGTTTCTGGGAATAATGGGTTGGTTAGTTATTGGCATATGGATGAGAGAGGGGAGTTGGTTGTTAATGGGGGATTTGATGATGATAGTGATTGGGTAGCGGGATCGGATTGGGTCATTGAAGATGGTTTGGCTAAGGCGACACATGATTCATCTAATACTTATAATCTTTCTCAGGATATTGGTGCGGTTGCAGGGAGAACTTATAATCTTACTTATACAGTGACTAGTTCTATGGCTTGTAGTATTTTGTATTCTATTGGAGGTTCTACTTTAACTGTTGGAAGTGTTACTGAGGGAACTCATAGTTATTTAGTTGTTGCGGTAGATTCTGACGATTTAATTATTCAGGAAGATGTTTGTCCAGGATATTGTGGAGGGAGTGAACATCTGTATATTGACGATGTGAGCGTTAAAGAAGTTGTTGCGATTGATTCTGTTGGTATGAATGATGGAACCTTAGAAGGCAATGTTACTTATGGTGATGGTGTTTTTGGGGGCGGTTTCTCGTTTGATGGTGATGGTGATTATGTGAAGACTTCTTCGACTACAGATTTTAGTATTCCTAATATTACAGTATCTGCGTGGGTTTATTCTAATGCTGTTGGGGCTTCGACTAGCAATGGTGCAGATACGGTGGTTCAACGATATAATGAGAACTCTCCTTATGGTTGGAAGTTGGGTGTTGATTCTTCTGGGCTTCCATCTTGGTTATATTATGGTTCAAGTTGTATTTTGGATACTATTACTAGTTCTGGTGATTCGGTTGTTGGTGGATGGCATCATCTTGTTGGGACTCGAAAGAGTTCTGGAGGATTGGAATTGTATGTTGATGGAGTTTCTGTTGCAAGTGACGGAACTACAGATTGTTCTGATCAAACCGTAGCTGAGCCATTGAAAATTGGGCGATGGAAAGATTCTTCAACTGATGCCGATTTTAATGGGTCAATTGATGAAGTGATGATTTTTAATAGGACTTTATCATGTGATGAAATTCAGGAATTATACGTTAAGGGTCGGGCTAATTTTGAGGTTTTGAGTGAGCAGGATATTAGCGATGATGATGCGGCTAATAAATATGATTATGCGAATAGTGAGGGGATTGTTTCTTGTTGGTTGGATGGTGCGACAGATAGTTGTAGTGATAATGATGGGAGTTTGGCTGATGATGCTTCTTGGGCTGATGATGCTTTGAATGTTCGAGGGAATAGTTTGAGTTTGGATGGAGATGGAGATTATATGAATATTAGTGATGCGGACTCTTTAGATGCTGATTTGAATGGTAGCTTTACGTTTTCTATGTGGTATAGTGGCCATGATAATGATATTAACATGGCACCTTTTGGTAAGTGGAATATAGGGGGGAGTGATGCCTCTTATATGTGTTCCTTTTCCATTGCTACTACTGATGAGCTTGGCTGTTATGTGACCCCAGATGGAACAGGTGCTTCGCAGACTCACCTATCTGGTGCAGGAACTTTTTCTGCGGGATGGCATCATTTGGTTTTCTTTTATAATGGAACATATATAGGATCTTATCAGGATGGAATTTTTCAAAATGCTACGGCGCATACTACTGGAGTTTTTGATGGAACATATCCTTTGATAATTGGTGAGATGAATCATACCGCAGCTACTGATTGGAATGGTTCGATTGATGAGGTTGCTATTTGGAATCGAGCTTTGAGCACTAGTGAGATTGAGGAAGTTTATAGGCAGAGTAAGGATTTGCATTCTAATAATGAGTTTGAGATTTCGACTAGCACGACTAATGTGTTGCCGATTTTGAAGTTGGTTTCTAGTGCTAGCAATTTTTATTCTCCTTTGGCGATTGCTCGGAGTGCTGTTAGTTCTATTCCTTCTGTTGTTCAAGTTTTGGATTTGACTGCGCCTAGTGTGACGGTTAATTCGCCAGTGAATGATTCTGTTTCTGGTAGGAATGTTTCAATAAGCGCTTCGGCAAGTGATGAGGGGAATGTTAGTCTGTTTAATGATTATGGGCTTGTGAGTTGGTGGAGAATGGATGATGAAAAGGTTGAGTTGGGTGAAATGACCATTAATGGGGATTTTGAAAATGGAGATGATGGTAGTTGGGGTAATACTGGGGAATGGGTAATTGGTGCGGGCGAGGAGGGTACCTCTCTTGGTTTTGGGACTGAGTTTGGTAATTTGAGTCAGAATATTGGTGTGGAGATTGGGAGAACTTACAACTTAATATATACTATTACTCGTCCTGTAGGTGGTACTGTTAGCATGACTCCTTATTTGGGGGGTATTGTTGGAACTACTAGGATGTCGGCAGGTACTTATGCAGAGAATTTTACTGTGGTAACAGCAGGGAATTTGACTTTTGCTGGTTCTATTTCTGCCAGTGTTCTAACTCTTGATGATGTTAGTGTTGAAGAAATAAATGTAGGTAGAGTTGAAGACTATATTGGAGATAATAATGGGGTTAAAGTCGGTGGTGTTAGGCGGGTTGAAGGCAGGACAGGTAAAGGGTTTGAATTTGACGGTGATGGTGATTACGTTGATATTGAAAAGACAATGAATGAAATGGGACTTAGCACTACTGGGAATTTGTCTTTGTCTGCTTGGTTTAAGACTAGTGAATCAGGGGAGCAACAATATATTATTAATAATTATTATTATGGTTGGGTTTTGCAGTTGGATACTAGTAATAAATTGATGATTACTAATTTAGATAATGCTGGGAATGAACATAGGACAACTAAGTCTTCTGCTACTGTGAATGACGGGGAGTGGCATCATGCTTTTGCGACAGTATATGGGGATGGAAGTAATTCAACATTGTATTTGGATGGAGTTAGTCAAACAGTTATAACTAGTGATGGGATTGTTGGTCAAATTTTTGATGATGGATATGATATAATGATTGGTAAGAGGTCTATATCTGCTGATAGCTATTTTAATGGTTCTCTTGATGATATAATGATTTGGAATAGGTCATTGTCTGAAGCAGAAGTTTTTTCTCTTTATGCCAATATATCTTCTAAATATTTAGATTCTTCAATGAGTATGGAAGAAGGCGTTTATGATATAACTTACTATGCACAAGATAGTGATGGGAATGTTGGTTCTGCTGTTGCTAGTGGGATAACTGTTGATTTGACTGCGCCTAATGTGAGTTATGATGCTAGTACCGATTCAGGAACTATTAATAGGGATAATATTTTTGTTAATGTTAGTGTGAGTGATGAGAATAATGTTAGTACATTTGTTGATTTTGATAATAGTTTGGTTAGTTGGTGGAGGATGGATGATGGTAATTCTACGCATGTGTTTGATTATATGGGTCGGAATAATGGGAGTGTTGAGGGTGATGCTGCTCAGGTTGATGATGGTTATTTTGGGAAAGGGTTTAGTTTTGATGGGGATGATTATGTTGACTGTGGAGAATTTGATGCCACGGAGAGTGTGAGTGAATTTACTGTGAGTGTTTGGGTGAAAAGTAATGATGATACTACTAGCACCCACTTAATTGAAAAAGCTGACGGTGCTGGCGATGATTCGTTTAAGTTAAGATTTCAAAGTACCCATTTGGTCTTTGAGGTATGGAATAGTTCTGGGAGCGAGGCTGAGTCAAATTATATTAGCGCTATTACTGATAAGGATTGGCATCATCTTGCTGGAGTGTATAACGGGACTCACGTTACTAGTTATATTGATAATGACGTAGGAACTTCCGCTGTATTGAATGGAGGCGTAAGAGTTACAACGAATAATTTAATTATTGGAGGGCATTCAGGTTCGCTTGTTGGTTTTTGGAATGGTTCAATTGACGATGTAATGATATTTAATAGGTCTCTTTCAGCCGAGGAAATTGTAGGGATTTATGCGAATACATCTTCTAAATATATGGTTAATAATTATACTGGATTGGATGATGGGGCTCATACATTTAAGGGTTATGCTCAGGATCAGGGTGGGAATGTTGTTAGTTTATCCGAGAGGAGTTTGGTTGTTGATACAACTGAGCCTGCAATTAGTTATGATTTGTCTAGTGATACTGGCGGGTTTGTGAATAGGGATAGTGTATTTGTGAATGTGTCGAGTAATGATAGCGAGGGGAACGTTAGTACTTTTATTGATTGGGATAATTCGCTTGTGAGTTGGTGGAGGATGGATGACGTTAATGCTACGCATGTAATGGACTATCTGAGTGGGAATGATGGTCTGATTGTTGGGAATGCGATTCAGGTTGATGATGGTTATTTTGGTAAAGGGTTTAGTTTTGATGGGGATGGGGATTGGTTCAATATAGGGAATGATGCAAGTTTTCAATTTGTTAATGATACTGCATTTAGTTTATCTGTATGGGTTAAAAGAAATAGTGCTGGTTCAACAGAATCTTTATTTTCAAAAATAAGTGAGGGTGGTACGGGATATAGTCTGATGTTTTCAGGAAATGAATTGGAAGTAATTCTTGTAAATGATTGGGCTAGTTTAAATAGAATTTGGATTCAGACTATAGATACTTATACAGATATTTCCAATTGGCATCATGTTCTTTTTTCTTATGATGGCTTGTCGGATGCAAATGGAGTAAAGATATACTATGATGGAGTGTCGCAAAGTTTAGATGTTCGAACAAATAGTCTTACATCTACATTCAATATTTCAAGAAATTTGAATATTGGCGCAAGGCATGATGGGACTAGCGCTACGCCCTTATATCTTAATGGAAGTCTGGATGATGTAATGATATTTAATAGGTCGTTATCTGCTGAGGAAGTTGCAGGACTTTATGCGAATACGTCTTCTAAATATATTGAGGTTAATTATACTGGATTGAGTGATAGGGATTATGGTTATAATGCTTATGTTCAGGATATGGTGGGGAATGTTGTGAGTGCTGGGGTTAGGAGTGTTAGTGTGAATGATGGGGTGCCGTCTGTTGAATATTCTGTTGCACCTGAGAATGATAGCTATAGTAATGTTTCGAGTCTATTTGTTAATGTGAGTTTTAGTGATGTGTATCCTAACAATATCACTTTTGCGTTATTTAATTCAACTGGGGAAGTTAATGTTACTACTTATTCTATGAGTGACCAGATGACTAATACTAGTATTAATTGGACTGTTGGGGTGGATGGATTGTATTACTATAATGTTAGTGTTTATGACGGAGGAGGTAGGAATAATTTTACGGAAACACGGGAGATTGTTATTGATACTACAGTACCAGTTGTGACTTTGGATACTAGTTATTTACCGGAGGATAATTCTGTTGGAGGGAGTAGTATTGTGTTTAATTGGACGGTGAATGATAATTTAGATACAAGTATTCTTTGTAATACTTTGGGAGGCGTAGATGGTACAACGGTTCTTAATAGCTATTATGTACTGAATGATAGTGTGAATGTCGAAAGTGAAATATTGACTGGAGGTATCCATAAACTTTCAGTTAGTTGTAGCGATGGTGCGAGTGTTGTGCATTCTTCAGACGTAGTAAATTATTTAGTCGCTGTTATTAATTATACCGAGCCCGTAGAAGGGTTAATTGTTCGTAGAGGAGATACTTCTTTTTTTAGAATTAGTGAACTTATTGGAGTTGATTATTTGACGGCAGCTAATGTCACAATTGATAATTCAAGTGGAGTTCAAATTAATGGCTTAATGGACAATGTTTTACAGACACATAATTTTGGTTACACTTGGGGACTTGAGCCATCTTATATTTCAGCGAGAGTTACGGCTTATAATGATGTTGTAGGGGCTGGTGCGAATGTTAGTGATGTTAGAAATTTAGTTTTACTTAGAGCTTCTGAAAATACTAGTGAGCCTGTTTTGAATAATGCATGTCCTAATGAAACTTATGTTGTTAATGGAAGTGATGTTCTGATTTCGTTAATTAGTGATTTAGATACTTTGATTTTATCGGAGAATGTGACGGTTGTTGCTCCTGATGCTAGTAGTTATGAGTTGGATTATGATTCTAGGTTGATTGATTCTAGTGGTTATATGAATTATTACAATTATACCTTTGAGGTTAATCAAAGTGGGGTTTATTCTGTTTATGCTAATGTTACTGACTATGAGAATCATTCTAGTTCTTGGAACTATAGTTTTTATTCTTCGGTTGGATATGGCGTTTATCGGATTAATAGTTCGGCTACTACGAATATTGAGAGAATTGGGAAATGTAGTGGGGATGTTGTTAGCGAGGGAAATGATTTGACTATGAGGCTTGCACGGGGGAGTTTGATTGATTTGAATGTTAGTATTGATAAGACTTTGCATAATTTGAGTTTGGAATTTAGGGATGTTAATTTGACTGGTAATTTGAGTGAAGTTGTTGGTTATGCGGAATTGAGTAATGAAACTGATGCGCCTAGCACTGATAGAAAGGTTGCCTTGTTTGAATTGAACTCTACCTTGAATTTTAGCAATTATACTTTTGTTTATGATTATACGACAATAGCCCATACTATTAATAATGAGTCTAGTTTGAAAGTTTACAAGTGTGAGGATATTTTGAGTTGTGGCTTGGTTGATACTGAGGCGGTTGTTGATGTTGGCAATAATACTTTAACGGTTACTTTGGATTCGTTTTCTTATTTTATGATTACCGAATCTGGGACTAGCGTTGAGACTGTTACTGAGACTGTATCTGGAGGCGGTTCAACAACTACTGAGACTGTTTATAGGAGTTTGAATATTTTGACACCTGGAGAAGTTGAGATTGGGTTGACTGACCAGGTTGTGATTCCGGTTACTTTGGATAATCCGGAGGATATTGTGCTGAAGGATATTAGTTTGACTGCGAATTCTACGACTAATGACATTGATCCTGAGTTTGAGCCGGTTGAGATAAATGAGCTTGGAGCTGGTGAGAATGAGACCGTTATGTTATTTTTAGAATCACATTCTACGCCGGGTGAGTATGAGATCCATTTGGAGGCTACTGTCAGTGAGCCTGAGTTTATTGAGACTGCGGTTGTTTATGTCAGGTTGGTTGCTATGCCGGGGATGGAGACTGTTGTTGAGAGAATTGTTTTGGCGCAGGATTTATTTAGGGAGAATCCTCAGTGTTTGGAGTTGAATGATTTGTTGATTAGGGCTCAGGAGTTGATTGATGAGGGGCGAGTTGAGGAGGCTAGGGTTATTGTGCAGCAAACTATTTATAAGTGTAAGGAATTGGTTACTGGGGAAGAGTTTCCATTAAGCTTGGTGAAGGTTCGGGAATGGAGGGATCCTATCATGATTGCTTTAGGTTTGATTATAATTGCTGCGTTTATTGTAATTTTAATTAGAAGACCGAAGTTTGATTTATATAAATCTAAGAAGGAAAAGAAGAAGTGGTGGCAGCTTGGTAAGAAGAAGAAAAAGAAGTCTAAAGGAAAGAACTGGCTTAGCTTTGGGAAAAAGAAATCTAGAAAGAGAAAGAGTGCTTTTAGCTAGATTTCTTTATGAAAGCTTTTGTTTCTATAATTAGTTCATTGAATTGTTTTTTTGTTAAGGAGTCTTTTGATTTATATTCTACCCCGTAAATTCTTTCAAGGATGTATGCGATTTCTAGTTTTGTTTGTTTATTAGTTTTTTTTGTCTTTAATTTTTTTAGTATTTCTTCTACGGTTAAACTTCTTGAAAATTTGTATTTTTCTTTTAGGAAGATTCTTAGAATTTCGTCTAGGTTTTCTAGAGATTCAGAGGTGAATTTTTTTCTTTTTAGTGTGTTTAGTGCATTTATTGCGTCTTTCGATAAATCATCCAGCTTCTTTTTTTTCTTTAACCACATGGTTCTTTGTGTGTAAAAGTTTATTTAAATGTTTTTAGATAACGTTTATAAATTCGTTTTGCCTAATTATTTGAAGAGGATGGTAAAAATAAAAAGTTCTGGGAAGGTAAAGGCTGTTGTCCCTAAGCATGTTGATTACTTGAAAGATATTAAAACTGAGGTTGCCAAAGTTTTTGTTGGACATGAGGAAGTCGTTGACGCTGTTTTGCGAGGGGTCTTGGCGAATGGGCATGTTTTAATTGAGGGTGTTCCGGGGGTTGCTAAGACTTTGTTGATTAGGTCGATTGCTCAGACTATGGGTTGTGAGTTTTCGAGGATTCAGTTTACGGTAGATTTGCTTCCTGCGGATATAACTGGGTTGACTACATATACCCCTGGCAAAGGGTTTGAGACGATTAAGGGGCCAATATTTGCCAATTTTATTATAGCTGATGAGATTAATCGTGCGCCGCCGAAGACTCAGTCTGCCTTGTTAGAAGCCATGCAGGAGAAGCAGGTTACTATTGGAAGGGATACTTTCAAGTTGACACCACCTTTCTTTGTGATGGCTAATAATAATCCATTGGAGAGCTCTGGAACGTATAAACTGCCTGAGGCACAGATTGATAGGTTTTTGTTTAAATTGAAGCTAGGGTATCCAAAAATGGAAGATGAGGAAATGATTATTGATAAAAATATTACGGTTCATAAGTTTGAGGATTTTAAATTGAAGAAGATTTTATCGTCGGCGAAAGTTATTGAGCTGCAGGAGTTGACGAAAAAGTTGAGTTCCGGGCCGCAGATTAGGAAATATATTGTTCGGTTGGTTGATTGTACGCGGAACCCTAAAGATTACAATGTTAGGTTGGGCAAGTATATTGAATATGGTGGAAGTCCAAGGGCTACAATTGCATTACAGATTGCAGCGAAGGCCGATGCTGTTATGAGGGGGCAGTCTAGTGTGACGCCACAGAATGTTAAGAATGTTGCGCATGATGTTTTAAGACATAGACTTCTTTTGAATTATGAGGGGCAGGCGGAAAATATTAATAGCGATAAGATTATTGATGAGATTTTGAAGAAGGTTAAGGTAGTGTAGGTCAACATTTTTGTGGGACAAAAATCGTTGGCAAATTTTCTGGAGAAAATTTATGTCTAAATCACTTACCGCACAGGTCGCAGGTGATTTGATTTAATGAGGCGAAACATTTGTTTCGCCGACTTATTAGGATTTCTTCCATGAAAAATCGGAGCATCTGCGGACGCTCGTGATTTCCAATGGAAGGTGTAACTTTATTAATTGTCATTGACTTCTTGTTTTATGGATATGGAATTGATTGATGAGATTAAGAGGAAGAGGGAACTTTCTAAGTTGCCGGATTCGATTGTTGAGCGGGCTGCTGTTATGGGAAAAGGCGATGTTAAGGAATCGCGGGCTTTGCTTCGGAAATATTTTGGAGTGTTTTTGACGAATAAGGTTTTGAAGGGGAAGGGTGATTTATTGAAGGTACATATGTCTTCGAAGAAGCGGGATTATGAGAAGTTTTATGGAGAGATTTTTGATGGGCTTGGAGATGTGAAGAGTGTGATCGATTTGGGTGCGGGGTTGAATGGTTTTAGTTATGGTTATTTGAAGGAAGTTGTTGGAGATGTTAATTATGTGGCGGTTGAAGCTGCGGGACAGGAAGTTGATCATATGAATAAATATTTTTTTGAGAATGATTTTTCTGGTAGGGCGGTTTGTATGGATTTGTTTGAGGTTGAAGAGATTAAAAGTTTATTAGAAGTCGAGAAGAGACCAAGGTTTGTTTTTTTATTCCAAGTGGTTGATGCGTTGGAGAATTTAGAGAGGAATTTTTCTAAGAAGTTCATTACTGAGATTAGTGAAGAATGTGAGAAGATTGTTATTAGCTTGCCGACTGAGAGTTTGGGTAGGCGGAAGAAGTTTGCGGCTCAGAGGAAATGGATTATGGATTTCTTGAAAGAACATTTTATGATTGAGAAAGATTTCAAGATGAATGGTGAGAGGGTTGTTGTTATATCACGGAAATGATTAAATAGGGTTGATGTTAGTATTTATTATGGAGTTTAAGAAAAAAAATTTGGCGAATGGGCTAACTGTTTTGTTTGAGAAGCGGGATGTTTCTGTGACGACTGTGATGTTGGCTGTAAAGTATGGCTCGGCTTATGAGAGCAAAGAAGAAAAAGGGATGGCGCATTTTATGGAGCATTTGTGCTTTAAGGGAACTGAGAAACGGAGTGTTAAACAGATTGCTGATGAGGTTGAGAAAGTTGGCGGGGATTTGAATGCGTTTACCCATGAAGAGATTACGGCTTATCATGTGAAATTGCCTAGTGAGCATTTGGGCGTTGCTATGGATGTCATATTTGATATTTTCTTTAATGCGAGTTTTCCTGAGGATGAGATTGCTAGAGAGGGTGATGTTATTTGTGAGGAGATAAAGATGTATCGTGATAATCCTAGGGCACATGTTATGGAGAAGATTAAGGAGAATTTGTACGATAAGCCTTTTGGGATGTTTGGTGCTGGGACGGCTAAAGGTGTTAAAGGGATGACTCGTGAGCAGTTGTTTGCTCAGCATCGGAAGATGTATGTTCCTAGTAATTCTATTCTTTGCGTTGTTGGGAATAATGATTTTGATGAGGTTATTGAGATGGCAGAATCTATGTGTGTGGACGGAGAGGATATTTCTGTTGATGTGCCTGAGGTTGTGATGCATAGTGTTAAGGATGTTGAGAGTCGGGCGGGTATTGAGCAGGCGAATCTTGCGCTTGGTTTTCATTTTCCGTATTCTGAGGATAAGGGTCGTTATGCGGCTGAGGTTTTTTCTACGATACTCGGACAGGGAATGAGTAGTAAGTTGTTTAGTGAGGTTCGTGAAAAGAGGGGATTGGTCTATGGTGTTAAATCGGATTTGGATTTAGGTAAGAATTATGGTTATATGGTTATTTGGGCTGGGACGGATCCTTCGAAGGTTGAAGAAGTTAATAAGATTTGTTTGGAGGAGTTTGGTAAGATGAAAGATGTTACCGAGGAAGAATTGGCTGTTGCTAAGATTCAGGTCATTGGTAATCGGCATGTTGAGGCTGAGGGTAGTGGTGAGACTGCTGTTAATTTAGTCATGGAAGAGATCTCAAACGACGCTAATGAGTATTATGATTATGAGAAGAAGATTAAGGATGTGAGTTTAGAGGATATTAAGAAGTTGGCTTCGATTGCAGAGTATTCTAGTTTTTCACTTGGTCCATAGTAATTTTAATTTCTACCGTTTAGTGCGTTGTTGAACGAGTGTTTATGTATGTCGATACACTGCACATTCGTCCGCCTAGTCTTAAACTGCTATAAACTAAAATTTCCATTGGGCTTTGTTCTATAAGAAATTGCACCATCTGCGGACGGCGCATTTCTCATGGATGTTTTATTTTATAATTAAGAAAGAATATGTTGTAGAAAGTGAAGGAGGCTTTATATGATTGTTGGTCTGTGATATGTTTTTTTTGGGATATGAATTTTTATATAGTGAGGATGCGTTATGTATTTTTAATGGAAGGTAAGACGTTGTGTTATCATGTGGATAACGGTTCTTTGAATGGTCAGATTTTTGTGAGTAGTCAGCCTGTTTCGGGAGATAGGAAGCCGACTCATTATAGGGTCGATAAAATAAAAGAGGGCGCTTTACACATTTTTCCTGTTGATTATGATAATGAGAAGCTGATTGTGCGAAAAGAGACTGTTGAAGTTCTTTATTGGCAACATAGGGATGATTTGGTTTTATCTTAATAAAGAAAGGAGTTTTTGAACTTTGTTTTCATGTAATATTTCTTTTAGTTCGTCTTGTGTTGCGTTGAAGATGTTTTGGAGTGTTGGGAATTTGTTTAGGAGTTTTTTTGCTGCGGTTGGCCCGATTCCTGGGAATCCTTCTAGGATGAATTGCTTTCTTTCTTCTATTGTTTGGAATGTCTTTGATTGTCTAAGGGGAGTTTCTTGTTTTGGTTTTTCGTATTTTTTGGCTACTAGGATTAGAAATTTTGCGGTGTCGTTTTCGGTTTCTGTGTAGATGATTGGGACTTGGTAGTCTATTGCGATTGAGAGTAGCATTCCCCGAATTGCATTTTCATGGACGTTGAATTTGTTATAGTCGTAATCGAATCCTTCTATTAATAAGAAGTAGTTTGGGTATTTTTTTATTTCTTTTAGTTGGTTGAATAGTCTTTTGTTTAGCATTGATCCGATGAAATCTGAGAATGTTTTTCTTTCGATGATTGTATCTCGGATTAAGTAGTCTCCGATTTCTAATTGTTCATATTCTATGTTTGCTTTTTGCTCTAGAAGATTTGCTGCGATTAGAGATTGTTTTTCTCTTGTGTCTACAATGATTGGGATTTTTAGGTTTGGGCACTTGATTGCTTTTTCTGTAGGAGTATTTGAGAATATGTTTTCTATTTCTTTCATTTAATTGAAAAGGAAGTTGCTTTATTTATGTGTTTCTTCCATGAAAAATCGGAGCATCTGCGGACGCCCATGATTTCTCATGGAAGGTGCAATTTTATAAAATCTAAACTACTTGTTTTTATATGGTAAAGGGGAGAGACAAGAAATCGAAGAAGACCCATGGGAAATCAGTTCATATGCATGGAAGTATTCCAGTGGTTCAATTTGTTACTGAGTTAAAAAGACTTTTTGGATTTGGTCCAAAAATTAAAACTTATAAGACTTTCTGGCAAAAAGGCAATTCTCAAAATGGGCGAGTGGGTAATAAGACCCCTAATTTTAGACCTCGTGATTATAATGCAAAAAATCCTTTAGTCGCTAAGAAAATGGCATTTGAAGACGCTAGGCATCATGAGAGATTTTATTCTGCCGAATACCCCATGGCTTGCCGTGGGGATGAAACCTTGGCAAACTTCTTAAGTCAGAATAATGATTACTAGTCATGGAAGATGAACTTCGTAAATCTGCACACA
>Ga0233410_10000315_pt1 | contig 16361 bp, 14 predicted proteins | sample Na_anoxic_1_MG_FD_179869 | JGI IMG/M metagenome (GOLD analysis project Ga0233410, IMG submission 179869) | Seawater microbial communities from Saanich Inlet, British Columbia, Canada - Na_anoxic_1_MG | ecosystem: Environmental > Aquatic > Marine > Inlet | place: Canada: British Columbia...
CTGCTACAGTTAACCAGTGCTATGTCACTTATTCCTGGTTGGACAGTTACTTTATCAAGCACTCTTTATAACTCATTATCACCATCTGTATTAGATGTTGTTACTATTGGCGCTAAAACTACTAGCGCCGCAACTATTAAGCCAGCTAGAATCAAGAAAGATGCTGATGAGGTCGCTGACTTCTTCGCTGCTTCTTCTACTGCAGATATTACTGCTCAAGTTTCTAAAGGCCTAATGGATGCTGTTACTGAGACTGCATTAACTGGTGGAGTTCTTGGTGCAACTGGTACTGCAGACGTCACTAATGCACTTGCATCTTTTGAATCAATCAGAGTCAACTCTGTAATCCCTCTATTTTCTAGAGACGCGATAATTGCTTCAGATACTACTTCGGGTGACGTTGTTGACAGTCTAACTGATACGTCTTCAACTTATACCATCTTAGGTATTCATCAAGCTGTTAAGACTCACTGTAATTTAATGAGTACAACTAAAAATAGAAGTGAAAGACAAGGTTATCTTTCTTACAAGAATGATTTCTCTGCTTCACGAGACCGTGCATCACTACTAGCTGATCAACGTATCTCTATGGCGATCCAAGACGTTCGCAATGGAGATTCTCAAGGGACCATTAAGTGGTTTCAGCCTTGGGCTCAATCATGTATGATTGCTGGTGCTAGAGCGGGAGCTCCTGTAGGAACTCCTCTGACCTTCAAGTTCTTTAACTTAACAGGTATTCGCCAAACAGCTCAATCAATGGGAACTGCTGAAGAGGATATCGTCTTAGACTTTGATCCGAATTCCGATCAAGATCAAGCTATTCAAAGTGGTATATCATTCTTTGAAGCACCTCAGTCTGGTGGAATTAGAATGGTTGTAGATAACACTACTTATCAAAAAGACTCTAACTGGGTTAAAAATAGAGGTAACGTAATGTACGCCGCTGATGTTCTAGCCTTTGATTTTAGAAATCAATTAGAGAATATCTTTGTTGGTCAAAAGAACTCAGTTCAGGCCAGTGAGGTTAAATCGGTTGCTGCTTCTATACTAGCAACATTCTTAGCTCAAGGTATTACAGTTTCTACCGATGAAGCACCTAACGGATATAAGACGTTAAGTGTGAGTATCTCAGGGAACACAATAACCATTGATGCGATCGTAGTCTTAGTAGAAGGTATCGACTTCATACTAAACGACATCACAATCACAAGAGTTCAATCAGAAGCTTAATCAAGTATAATAAGAGGGTCGGTTGTAAAGCCGACCTTTTTATATTTTTATATAAGGATTACCATGGATAAATTACTAGAATTAGAAGAGAAACTTATCAAGGCCCGTGAAGAGCTTAATAAAGCAAAGCACGAAGACGAAAAAGAAGACAAGAAGATGATCGAAGAGAAACTCGACGAGCATAATGAAGATAAGCACGACGAACCTAAAGACGAAGACTCTGCTAAGAAATCAGATAATTTACCAGATCAATACAATAATAAAAACACTAAAAATTACATATATACACCTGAAGGTAGAATTTCTGATGCTAAAGGTATGCGTATAGGCACAAAGCATGGCTGGGACTCACCCGAACACAAAGAGTGGAGAGCTGGTCACCTAAAGGCAGAAAGAAAATGGCAGAATTCAAATAAAAAACCTGAAGAAGTAATCAAGTTTGACTCTAAAGGTCAATGGTCTATGAATAAGGCCTATGATACAAGAGCTGTTAAGGATACTAGAGATCGCGCACTTGATTCCGCAGAAGCCTCTGTAGATGATAAGTTTGGCTCAATCAACCTGACTGATATCCCCAAAGACAAATTCAAAGACTCTAAAAAAAAAAGTAAAAAACTAGAAAAAACTAAACCTAAATACTCATTTTCAGACAGCCACCACGACAAGCCTGAGGGCAACTACGAAGGTGGTCATCACTATCACGTTCACGATGTAGATGGCAACATAGTTGGTGAAGGTCATGTTGAGGCCGGTGGCTCAATGTCTGTAGGGTTACGCCATAGTAAACTAAGCTCTAGCGGTCCTGCTAGACAAGCCTTAGAAAACAGGCTTGCAAATCACCATGTATCACAAGGTCGTAAATACGGCTCTCAGAAATTAAAGAAAGGCGATGTTCTGCCTTTCAAACCCAAGAAGAAAGACTCTGGGAGTTTGATGCCTCAAGAAGACTTAGACAGAGCTAAAGCTGCCATAAAAAACCATAAAAAGAAAAAGGGTTTAGATGAGCGTCTATGGGAGAGAAGTGATGATCATAAACCTTGGCCATCAGATCATCCAGAAAAATACGAACACGAACCTAAAAAGAAAAAAGACTTCCCGCGTCCTCGTGGAGTAGATGATCTAACTGAGAAATCTGAAGAAGTAATCAAGTTTGACTCTAAAGGTCAATGGTCTATGAATAAGACTGCTAAAGGCAAGGCTTATGCCGAAGCTAAGATGTACAGACAGGATGCTGATGAAGTATCCCAAATAGACGACTATACTGATAAAGAGAAGCGTAAGTTTGAACTTCAAGCCACAGATGCTGAAGTTAAGTCCAAAGCTGAAGGCATTAAGGCCGATAAGACTCAGAAGATTGCTAATCAGAAGATCACAGCCCGTAAGCTAGCCAACAAGCCAAAGATTTAGAATTTATTGCTTTTTTTAAATTCTATATATTGTTCTTTTGTATTGTTCTTTCTACCATATTGCTTATGAAATTCCATATGTGCCTGCTTAGATAGACATACTAAGTTGTCAATACTAAATCTAGACTCTTCATTGTTATGCCAACTATCTAGATGATGTGCATTTAACTCTACACCTTTTAATCCGTATATATCACATGTATAATCAGCGTCTTTAAAACATTGCTCTCGTAGGCCAGAATCACTAAATTTACTTCGTTCTTTTTTTAAAATTGGTGTTGTAAAGCCGTCAAAATCATCGACCTTAATACCTTGATTTGCACAACTTAATTTAATCTTTTGACCTTCAGTCATAGCTGCCCCCTTATTGTGAGCAGTCTCTCCTCTCCATCGGTTTCCCATATTAAACAGCGACTCCTGAGAGTATATACCGGTTAATCCTTTATTCCAAGCATCCTTGCCCTTCTTGGCAATAGACATCTTGGCTCTAGTTTCTTTAGATGGGTTTTTATGACTTATTTTACCAGCACACGATTTACACAACTTAGCGGCACGATTTTTACTGTGGAGAAATCGTTTTTTACCACATTCTCCACATGAATGTTCATATTTATAATCCCACCTAGTTCCACATTTTCTATGCACTTTTATTTTTCTCATATTAACATTATACCCAATTTTAATATTCGCCCATGGCCTTAAGTAAAAGCGTGTTACAATAAGTGAAGGTTACATAAGTAACTAAAATTCAAGGTATGTGGAACCGAACCACAAGGAGAATACAATGGCAGGAAAGACGCCCAGTTTCATAACGGGAGCTACAGCTAAGATTAAGATCGGCAATTTAACAATGGCTTACTCGCAAGATGTAAGTTATAGCACAACAGTAACAACTATCCCCATCGAGACAATGGGACGATATGAGGTTGTTTCTAACGAACCAGTTGCTTATTTTGTTGATGGTACACTAAGTATCATTCGCTACACAAAAGAAGCATCAGCAATGAACGGAGCAGCCGCTAATGGTAACTCAGTAGAACAATGGCAAAATGCCACTAGTTCTGGTGGAAACGCCGGTGACGGATTTGATCCATCACGATTGATTGCATCTGAGACTTTTGATCTAGAAGTATTTCAAAAGCTTGCAAGTGGCTCAACCGAGTCAGTAGGCAAATTGAGAGATTGTAGATTCACTAGAAAAGGTGGAGCTATTAATAAGCGTGGTATTTTGGTTGAGCAATTCGCCTTCAATGCTATCTTAATGGACAACGATTCTACAGTGGAAGCTGGGAACTCGGGTGACCAAGATCTTCAAGCATAATTTAAATGGCCCAGCTTCGGCTGGGCTTTCTATTGGAGTTTAGATGGCTGGAATGAAGCCTTTCTTTCTTACTGGAGCTAATGCTAAGATTAGAATCAATAATAGGACTTTGGCCTATGTTACTAATCTGGGTTACTCTGTTAAGATCACACATGCATCACCAACTGTATTAGGAATGTACGAGCCGAGTTCAATTGAACCATTAGGTTATGCTGTTTCTGGTCAGTTTACTGTTGTTAGATATGTGGCTGACATTAAAGACGATGTTGGCGGAGCTTCTCCAAATGGAGTATCTGATAGAGGTAATGGTATTGGTGGTTGGGGACCAGAGGGGACTTTAGAGAAGTTCGCTGCTGGTTTTGATATCAAGAAAGGCATTGACGGAAGAGCCTATGACAACATGGACCCTTCTAGACTACAAAAAGCAACTGGATTTGAAATAGAAATATATCAAAAGTTTGGCAACAATGGACAGCGGTCCGTGGCCAACGTAAGGGGAGCAAGAATCACTCAAGCTGATTTCAATATCGGCTCTAACAGTGCAGCTTCTCAAACTTACAACTTTACTGCTCTGTATGTAGATGAGGATAGCTTTAGAGCTGACTTCTCTGGATTCGGGCAACAATTTGCCTAGGATAAATAATGGGTGGCAAGAATAAGATTGATAATTCACCATCGGTAATTGAGCGGCTAGGTCAAAACGCCCTCTCTAACGTTGAAGGTATCTTATCCCTTAAACCAATGGCCAAATACCTTAGTGGTGCTAGATGTGTTTTGCGAGTCAATGGTAAGATTGTAGGTTTCGCCTTTGGTATCTCTTGGAACATCACCACTGATGCCACTGAGATTACTACTATAGATGACTACCTTCCCTATGAACTAGCTCCAAGTCGAATCACAGTAACTGGCTCAATATCTAACTTTAGAATACCTGGCTCTGGTCCAGGCTCTCAGTTGATGCAAGCGGATATCTTATCCTTCATGCACCAACGATATGTAGAAATAGAAGTAAAAGACTCTCAAACTGACGAGCTCATCTTCCTGACTAAGCGAGCTTTAATCACTAGTAGGTCTGAGAACATCAGAAGCAATCAACTAGCTGAGATGACTCTAAACTTTAAAGCCATCGGTTTTGCTGATGAACGCAACCCACAGACTCCTTCTGGGGTAGGTGATCCAGTTGATGTTGGTGGACTAAGTGCTTTAGATAGGGTATTCGACGCGTTCTAATTCAGGTTTAAGTATAATCTAGATACTATATAGTATAAGGAGAAATACATGGACCTACCTAAAAATGAAAAAAGCTTTTCATTTCGTCACGAGGGTGAACTTACCGGCAAAGTTTACGAAGGTGAATTTAAAACTAAGTGTGTTCTTAGTTTAGCTGACAAACGACTCTTAGAAGTAGAAAAGTCATCATTAACACTAGACCTCAATAACCCAAGCGGCAATCTATCTGCCATTGGTGATGTAGTTGCTAATCTTAGGGTTAGAATTGTTGATTCCCCCGATTGGTTTAGACAACTGATCACTAGCTTAGAAGTCTTAGACGACGAGCTATTCTTTGAAATCTATGCCAAGTGCCTAGAAAAGTCAGATGAATGGCTTTCAGAGCTAAAGAAAGACTCTGCCGACACAGATGAATCTTTGAAGAGAGACTCTGAGGGAAACTCCTCGAAGGAGAGCTAAACAGCTTCTCCGCCACTGACGCCATCAAGCAAATAACTAAACACTATGCTCGCAATATAGATACAGAGCAGGGTATAGAGTTGTTTTTACAGAGCTGGTGGTCCAGAACCTACAATCGACCACTTAAAGACCCCATATTAAAAGACTACACCGTATTCGAGCTTATGTATGAGTATCATGACAAACAAGAGCGAGAGATGGCAGTTGACTTCGTGCTTGAGGAAGAAGCTGATAAAATAGATAAAGAGCAAGAACAAGAAACCTTTGATTGGATTGAAGAAGAAGAACGCAAAGAGGCTGAAGCAGCGAAGATTAAGGCTGATGAGGCTTGGATGATAGACCAATTGAAGAAAGAACACGGTGAAGACTTCGGTGAAGATATAAGCGAAGATTTCTCAGAATAAGGCACTTAGATGGCAAATGACGATGACCCAGTAAATTCCTCAGGTAAACCTGTCAACGGTCGGACAACTAACGATAAACTACGCCGAATTGAAGCTCAGCGAGATGAGAGCCTTGGTCAATCTACCAGACGTCAAGACTCTTTGGCAGATCAACAAAAGGCAATTGAAGAAAAATATACAGATTTAAGTTCTAAATACAACTCAACTGTAAACGCAGCAGATCGAACTAAACTATATGATCAAATATTAGCAAGTCAAGAGCGCTATGGTCAAGTTGAAGAAAACATGCAGAAGGCGTTTCAAGAGCAGTATTTTCAAGTCAATGCTACCGCTGCTGGTCAAATTGGTACGTTCACAAAATATGACAATATGAATAAAACCACAACTACCATGTCAGGTAGGCAAAGGTATTTGACTCAAATTCAACAAGACCGACGAGCTGGTGGAGAACTGCTACAAACTCCTACTGACGTAATAGAGAGCCGGGTACGAAGCAACCAGAAAACTATTGCCAGCACCGGTTGGGCTTTAGCAGGGGACACTAGAGCTCTTGGAGATAGAAGTCCAGATAAACACATGATCGACCAACAAACTAAGATTGAAGGTTTGATGGAAGATGTTGCTTTAGATAAGCGGCTATTAAAGATTCAAAGAAAAGAAGGTATGACCACCGAAAAGCGCCAATACGGGGCTAGAGACACACTAGATCGTGCAGGTGGCCTGTTAGAGCAAAAGGCCTTGACAGCAAATGTTAGTGGCGGCAACTATAATCTAGGCGATGAAACATCTAAGTTAACTGATTTATTTAGTAACTTAAGTGCAGCTGTTGAAAAATTTGAAGCAGCTTCTGAAAATGCGACAGACGCACAAGGTAACCTAACTAAAGAGTACAGAGATGCATCTAAGAACTTGAGCAGTTTACAAAAGCAAACTGATTCACAGCGTAAACTTGTTACTGAAATAGGTAAGCAAGGTGGTGGTGGAGGCGGGAAGCTTGGTTATTTTGGTGGTATAGCTGCACAAATTGGGTCAGTCGGCGTAGGCATACGCGACCAGACGATAAATCTTCCCACAGCTAGACGCAACTTACGTGCTCAGTTTCTTAATATGGGCAATGAACAATATTTCTCAGCAAATAGTGCTATTTACGATGGCAACATTGATGCAATGGAAAGCGTTCTTTCTCAATCTAACTATGTTAAAGGTAAGATAAGCTATGCTAAGGGAATCGACAAGGGCACACGAGTCCTTTCTACTACAGGGGAAATTGGTGGTCATGTTGTTGATGGCATTGCCTCTGGTCAACTGGTTACTGGTGTTAAAAATGCAATAAATGCAGGCACAAAAACCCTTACTGGCATGAACACTGCTGTGGACACAACCTTGCCCGTATATGAATCGCTAAAGGGTGTCTTAGGTGCTGAACGAAAGATAAGAGTCCACCAAATGCAATCGTTTTACTCTCATGGAATGGGGTTATATAACTCTGTTACTGGCATGGGAAATACAAATGCTGTGGGTGCAAGATCAATGCTAGCTGATGCTGGTAACTTAGAGTCATTAGCGGGTACTGGTGTTCATGCCGATAATGTTGGTAACTTAGCTTCTACTTTTGCCGGACAAGCTGGTTCTTTTTCTAGCAAAGGCATGCTTTGGGCTATGGGTAAGGCTGGCTTAGCTAAACAGCGTGGCCAAATGAGTCAAGAAGATTATATGGGTGCAGCTGGTTCATTAGTTGGTGCAGGTGGTGGCTCTGGAGATTTAGAGAACATTATTGCTGCAGCTACAGCAAAGGGTATGGATAATTCCAAGCAAATTGGAGAAATGGTATCCTCTACAATACAGCTATCTCAAGGATTAGCTTCGAAAGGCGTAGCTGGTACTGGTACAGTACAGAATCTACTGGCCTTAGGTACTCAATCCCTAGTTGACTCTGGCGTTAATAAAAATCTTGCTATAGGTGCTGCAGCTAGCACTCTTAATAATTATAATGATGTTGTTACACATCAGAGTATGAGCTTTGGCAACATAATTCAAAGACAACAATCATTAAAGATGTTTCCTGGTACTAATGCTGCCCAGCGAGATCGAATCACTAGTTTGTCGCTAGAAGAGCAGGCTATGCTATTACATGCTTCAAAAACTGAAAGTGGTATGACGCCAGGTGCAAAACAGCTTCTAGAATTCAACGGCTTAACGGGTCAATTGGCACCAAATGGTAGATTAGACCCTGCACAGGCAAGAGGAATGTTGCGGGCTGGTTTGACAAAAACGTTAGTTGATAGTGGTGCTGTCGGCCAAAGAAATGTTGATGTAAGCGAAACAATAGACGCATTAGAAAGCGGTAGGCGTGTCAATGGAGCTACTCAAGCAGTGTTTGCTAATATCGGCACAGATAGTCGCGTGCTTAGTAGAATGGTGCGAGGCGGAAACCCTGACTCCAAAGATGCTACTAGTAAAGTTGAAGGCTGGTTTGGACAAATGACCCCAGCCAAAAGAAAAGCTACTGAAATTGGTGCTGGTGCTGGTTATGCTGGTTCATTTGAAGGTATAGAGCAGATTATGTCTGAGATTAATAAAAGAATTGACCCTAAAGATTTTGTTAAAGCTGTGGCAGAAGGGGCTACAGATTTCACAGCAGTTTCTGCTGACTTTACTAGTGCAACAGGAAAGGCTGCTGTTGCCATTAAACACCTAACTGACGTTATAAATAGTGGCTTGAGAAAATCCGGTAATGCCATCTGGGACAAGCAATCTTTGCAGCAAGCCACAAATCCTATGTATGCTTGGCCACCTCCAGGTGATCAGAAAACTGGTGGACGTGGCAATTAAAAATAACGGGTATAATTACCCTATATGGATTAATCTGTAAGGAGGATTATATGGAGATTGCAATTTGCATTGCTGTACTATGTTCAGCAGCATTTTTAATAAACTTTTTTTCGGCGGTGGTAGATTGCCGTAAACCCAACTCTGATTTAGCTAGAATACGTGAAGTTGCAGATTTAGAGTATATAGATAGAGTACGCCATGGCAGACAAGGTAATACAGAATAATCCCGGTGCGGTAGTTTTTATATACAACTACCGCGACCGCACTGGTACAGCAGACTTTGTACCAGGTTCAGTATTTGATGTAGAACAGATTATATTAAATACCACTTCTCTTATTTCAGTAACAACCCAACGCTCAAAAGGTAGTCCCGCAGGTTCATTTGAAATTACATTAGCTCCAACTAAAAATTGGATCGCTGCTATAACTCCAGGCAGCTGGATATGCATACTTATGTCTAATCAAAAATTAGACGATACGGCAAAATATGGTGGAGGTAGAGTTGATCCCAAAACCTTTAAAATGCTAGGTAGAATTGACTCGGTTAGAGGCAGTAGGGGGGTTAATCAAGCGAATGGGGCTACAGAATCTAACTTTATAGTGTCTGGTCAAGACTGGGGTGCTATGTTTCTTAACAAGTTCTATATGGACCCTCTAGCTCGTGCACCATTTACGCAAGCTGTTGGTACAGCTGATAGATTCGGTTATGATGACTATCTATTAAAAAGTCTGGGTTATGCAAAAAAAGTTAAGCAATCACAATGGCGACCACCTATGCAAAAAAGTGGAAGCGGTGATGTCTTAAACAAGTTCTTTAAAGACCTTGGTATAGACGATGCTAAGGCAGCATCTAACGTCCCTGAAGCACCAATTGCTAGAAAAATAAATCTACCTTCAGCAAAACAAAATGTTTCTTTTATACTTGAGAAGTTATGGGGGCAAACTGATCCTGTGAATGCATATTTGCAAGGCACTTTAAATCGTATCACTAAACCTCAGCAAGAATTCAGGATACCTAAAAAATTAGCAGAATACATGCAATTTAAAGATGCCAAGGGAGGCATCGTAACTGGCGTGGCTCAAATGATAAAGCAAAAAAGTGGCGTCTTAACAGAGCTGGACAAGTATAGCGATGAGGGTGATGATGCCGGCATCATTAACTTTGAAACTATTTTAGGTGAGCATACTCTGTGGCAAATACTAATAGATAACTCAAACAATATGATAAACGAACTAATCCCAGAAATAAGATTTGAAAATGATATACCTACATTTACTATATATAATAGAGTAAGACCCTTTGTTGTATCTAGCAACAAAAAAATAAAACAAGATGATAAAGCTTTAGGTGATGGGGGCGGAGCTTATAAAGGGGATCTTATAGATAAGTTCATATCTAGATTTAAAAATATTCGACGCATCAAACTTGACTTAGATGACATCATATCTATTGACTTTGGGAATAACTGGCGAGATCGAGTGAACTTTATAGAAGTAAACATTGCTCGTTCTTTACATAAAGATAATTACGGTGTAGATATCAAAGAACAATCGCAGTTTGTAGACAGTGAATCAATTGGTCGAGACGGATTGTTGCCAATGATGGCATCCACGACATATGTTCCTAAAGGCGCAGACTTCTTAGATCCTCTTGCTACTTCTACTTATAAGTATCTGTTGAAAGAGTGGCATTTTAATACACATAAAATGCTAAATGGAAGAATTACCCTTGTTGGCCAAGATCAGTATATTCAAGTTGGAGACAACATAATAGTAGACGCAGATTGCCTAGGGGTCTCTAATAACATAAGTAGAGTTCAAGCTGACTCAAAGATAAATAACTATCTACTAGCACATGTTGAGTCTATCTCTCATGTAGTCCAAGTCGACTCTAATGGGGCACGAAATTTTATAACCAACATATCGTTTGTTAGAGGTATTATAACTGACATCAATGGTGAGCAATTAACACCAACCACCCTTGGTGGAGAAAGAAGAGATGCACCTGGAGCTGTTGATCAAGATACTAACATACTAACACCATCTGCTGAGAAAAACACAAATGTTTTTGGTACTTCTTCTGGCACTGGTGGTAAGCAAGACCCAGATCGACAGAAACTAAAAGGTAAATAATGGATTATATAGTAAAAGACAGTTCTATTTGGAAAAACTCTCAACACCACAGCCTGTTGAATAATACAACTTACTCTATTAGAGTAGGCATGGTGCGAGAGCATATGTTTTTTGATGATAGTTCTGAAACAAGATATGTAGTAGAAGTTTGGAAGAATAATCGCCTATACCCTATGACCTGCGTTAGAGCTAATTCTAGATTTGGTGGGATATTCAACTATGAGGAGTATACTCATCGAGGTTTTAATCCAGGTAAGACTAATGTATCTTTAGGCAACTTTCAATTTGTTCCTGGAGATACTGTGATAGTAGCTGCGGCTGATGGTAATTCTAGAGAAGGCTTTATTTTATCTAGCATTAATCATTTTGGCAGACCAGAAAGAATTCCAGCAAATGAAGAGACAGCATATGCAAGTGAGTTCAATGGCCTACAAAAGGTCATTGCTTATAGCGGTGGTTATACTGTGACATTCAACGGAACACCAACTAATATAGATAAGTTAAAAGAAGCCCCTACCGGAGAAGACTTACCTCTGCCTGAATATAACTCTACTATAGCAGGTAGCTACTATCAATTTGACAAGAACGGCTCATTTACTATATGTGACAACGAAGAGCAGTCTATATTAGTAGATAAACCAAGTGGCAAGATTGTAATAGCCTCTGGAAGCACTCTTCTAACCATAGACAAGTCAGCTGAATCCCTATCTATAACCAATAAGAAGTCCACCTTTGACTCTACAAACGAATTTAACATTAGCACTAAGAAAGTGTCGATTGATGCTCAATCACTAGTTGACATCAAGGCTTCAGACATTAAGATTGATGGTAAGATAGATCAAAAGGGAAAGGTTAAGATTGATGGTGATACCAAGATTAAAGGGAACGTTGATGTAACCGGTAATTTCTCTACCACAGGTGAGACACTGCTAGCCGGGGGAGCTAATCCTCTTATTTATGATATACTGCTAACTATAGGAACCGGTAACTTGGGTGCGCCTGTTATAAGTAGCAATATTGTTTTAAAAACAGTTCAAACTAAGGCCACGTAATGTCAATGTTAGATATTATAAATGCAGAGATAGCAAGAAGAGAGCAGGCCATAGCTTCGTTAGAGGCTGGTGAACAAGCACTTAAAGACACTATAGCTCAGTTTAGTGAGCTAGATGAGTTTTATAGAGATCAAGAGAAAACGTCCAGAGAACAACTAGAATGTTACTATAAAGAGAATAGACATTGGACTGGTGAACAACCTATAGTCTATACTGCTGCTCAAACAGAGATACGACCTTTCTTTGGTGGAGCCACAGATGCTCTATGTAATCCATACTATCCTATTACAAAAGTACAAGACAACACTTTCGATGGTATCAGTCCGCTGATAGCACTAATAACTAAAACTGGAACTTTTCAGCGACAACAAACATATGCCACTACCGAGGATATTCCTAGAGCTCCTGCTCTAACAGAACTCCAAGCTTTCCCAGACCTAAGCGGCGAACCTCTTCCACCTTCTTTCTCCGCAGCCGCTGGAGTTATTAGTGGAGATCAGTGTTATTACGCTGCTGGTGGTGACCAACCCACTTGTGAGGGCAATGGCGGTATCTGGGGACTAGATGGCAACAATGAACCTGACCCAGTTTGGGTAGCAGCTGATACAGCTCCAGCCTTACTAAGATCAGCCCTAAATACTTGGAGAGCTGATTTAATAGTAGTAAGAGATGATGTTTGTAGTGATGCTGGTGAAACTGCTTATTGGCAAGGCATCATAGATGACATAGATACTGTGCTATTAGCAGTAGCTTCAGACGCAGTATTTGTACGAAACACCGGTAACGCTGACGCAACCACCTGGGGACAAACGGCTGTGTTGACTGGGGCAGATGAAACAGCTCGGGCAGCCCTAGAAACAGCAGCCAATACCGGTATAGCTGCCCATGTAGCAGCTAGACAAATAGTGCTTGATGCTTTAGCCGTAGATGAAGAGATTGTATTCTTTGGCCTGATAGGTTTGAGACTACACCAGTCAAATGGCTCTTATGCTAAGTTTAAGGCAGCGAAAGAGACTCAAACACAAAGTGATGCCATTATAGCTGACCACCGTACAGCCTTAGATGCATTAAACTTGATGAAAGTAAAGAACTCATAACTATATATCTTATATAATGTTATAAAGAATACTTGGAGAAATTATGAGTCTTAATACCCCACCGTTGGGAAGGACACAACGCGACTACGGACGATCTGGCCTTGATGGTGGTGGTGGAGCGGATGCACAACCTGTTTTTAGTGCTCCAAGAGATATTAAAGATGATTTAGAGAAAATATATGCAAACAACGTATTTGATGAGTCAAATTGGTATACACAGAAACCATATGGTTTTGTGTTTACAGATAGAAAAGGTAGAAGTTCCACCTTTTATCTACCTATTTCTCCCTCTAATATGAGCATAACTACTCATTTTGCCACCAACGTGATTTCTACTATGTATGGAACAGTGGAAGAGCATTCCGAGCAGAGATACTATGATATTCAAATAGCAGGCACAACAGGCATGTCTCCTCGTTACTACGACACAATTGAAAACCAATACGGCGATGGAAATGGGGGCGTGATTGGACGAGCAGGATATCCCGTTAAGGGCCTTATTCCAGGTGGAGCTGGTGGATTTGCTAGACGAACCCAGGCTTTGGTAGAATCTGCTCTCAATAATGCTGCTGACATATTTGGCAGCGATCGAGGCTCTACTGGTGTAGACACATCTCGCACTGGTTACGTAGCTTTTCACAACTTCTATAGATGGCTATTAAACTACAAAAAAGACGCCTCTGGTGAAAGTGGTAGTTCTCGCACACGAGGCAGACACCCTTTGCAGTTCATTAACTTTAAAGACAATAACCAATATGACGTCGCAGTTCAAGGCTTCTCCCTTACTAAAGATGCAGCCAATCCTATGTTGTACAACTACAACTTAGTGCTGAGAGCATACAACCTACGTGGTGCTGATGCTGTTGATATTAGCCTAGACATACAGGATCGGTCAGAGGCTTTAGGCTTAGATGGACTTGAGTCTTCTTTATTTGCTAAAATGGCAACTAAAGCTAGACAAGCTAAAAATGCTGGCTATAGTGCAATTGCTGCAGCTAAAGGGTTTGGTTCCTAATGGCATTAGACTTTGAAACCGCAATAGATAGTGTCGCTGATCTAAACCTCTGGTATAAGATTGCAAATAATGAACCATTGACATTAGCAGATGTGCCCGAGATAATCAGACTTCGCTGGGGTTACTTTAAAGACAATTGGGAAACTATTAGACCGAATTACTCAGACATTATAGAGTTCTATTCTGACCCAGATCAACTAAAGGCACAAATCGACTCTTTTTCTGAATTTGTCGAAGCACAGCGATCAGCCAACTCAGTTAGAAACCCTTTTGATACTGGTAATATACTACTTAGATTCTACAGCATATTTGACAACACTCTTATTAGTGGTATTAGTATTACATACGAAGAACAACAAATTATAGACAATAAAGTGAATAGGGTAACCTTATTTACCAGAGGTGACTTCTTAGCTATTAGAGACTTAGTTGATAAAGAGCGAGATGCTATTGCTGACAAGGCTAGCTCAACTGATACAGACTACAACCGTGTATTTGATAGAAGTCCCCAAATAGCCAGAATCAACTTGGGTAACAAAGACATCAATAAGATGTTTGAATTACAAGAAACTATTAAGTCCATTAACTTTGTATTAGCTAATGCTTTTTCTTTAAGCACAGCAACAGTTGATCCTTTTGCACTAGCTAGGCAAAATGCCAATAACCCAGATATAGACATAAGCGACTACTCCTCTGGCTCATTGACTAAAATCAACTACGGAGAGGATTTACAAGGCTTGGCAGCTAGAACCTTAGGCGCTGCAGATAGGTGGATAGACATTGCCATTGCAAACGGGCTTAAACCACCTTATATCGATGAAGTTGGAACTAAAGTTTCACTTATATCTAATGCAAGCGGTAACCAGATAAACATAGCTGGACTAAATGCAGATGGCGAGCTAAATATTGACAAGATATCAGTTGGGCAGCTAGTTTTGCTCAAGTCAGATGTAGAGACATTCCCTGAGCAGCGAAGTGTACTGAATATAACAGAAATACCTATCTCTGGTGAGTTAATCTTAGAGTTAGAAGGTGAACCCGACTTAAGTAAGTATAAACTAGTAGATAACGCTCATATAAGAATATTTAAGCAAAATACTATAAATTCTAGCTTCTACGTCCTTATACCAAATACAGAAGAGCTAGATGATAATAGACCTAGTGATGTTCCGTGGTTTTTACAATCAAGCGACATAACAGAGCGACGACAGAAAGTAGACTTTAACTTAGATGACAATGGTGATATAAATTTTGATGGAACGAGTGATATACAACTATCTTATGGATTGGAGAACGCAGTCCAGGCGGTCAAGTTGAAACTCATGACTGAAGCAGGCGAACTTAGACGACACCCTGAATTTGGATTGGTTCCATTAGCTGGGTCTGCAAACCTAGCTCCAAACGATGTAAAAAATGCTTTAATTACATCTATCACCAAGAATATTGCAGCAGATGAAAGATTTTCAAGAATTGATCGACTAGATGTTGGCTATTCAAATATATTAAATGCAAACAGTGGGGTGGCTTTAAATGTTACTCTAGTTGTAGCGCTAGCGGGCTCTGGTCAACTTGTGCCGATAACATTCAGTGTTAACACGTAAGGATAAACATGGCGAATATAAATATTAGAAGTTATAACGAGGTGCTTGGTGATATGATTCGTAAGATCATAGCAGACACGCCGGTTAACGATATAAATAAAGGTTCCGTTCTTCTTACTTTGCTAGAAGCTGCAGCTGCTAATGACTTTGAGAACAACGCTGCCATTCTAAACACACTAGAGCTACTAAACATTGATGCTATTAGAAATAACGACCTTGATGCTTTTGCCTCTAACTTAAGTTTAACTAGAAATACAGCTACAAAGGCTTCTGGGTCTATTATAGTAACTGACAGTACTATAACTAAAAGAAGCACATCTTTATATCCTATTAAGCCAGCACCTATTGCTGGAACTAGTTCTATTCACGTCAATGATGCAAGCACTTGGGATGCTACTGGTGTAGTTTACATTGGTAGAGGGACTTCTAACTTTGAAGGTCCACTTTCCTATACGTCTATCACAGACAACACAACCTTCTACACTATAAATCTATCTTCGGCATTAGTCAATGATCATTTGCTGTCAGAGACAGTTATTGATGGACAGGGAACTTCTGATCGTCAGGTTTTAGCTGGTACA
>Ga0233410_10000316_pt1 | contig 16339 bp, 12 predicted proteins | sample Na_anoxic_1_MG_FD_179869 | JGI IMG/M metagenome (GOLD analysis project Ga0233410, IMG submission 179869) | Seawater microbial communities from Saanich Inlet, British Columbia, Canada - Na_anoxic_1_MG | ecosystem: Environmental > Aquatic > Marine > Inlet | place: Canada: British Columbia...
AATAGAGAAGTTTAGATTGAGCCAAAAACTGTAGTCTGTAGATTTATCCTATTGTAAAGAAGGCTGACCTATGGAGCTCAGCGGGCTATAAGTCAGTCAGCTTGAAGGTGTAATTCTCGGGAGGTTTCCTGAGTTCGCATCATAGGGTGGAGCAATTAAAATCACATATATGTAAGCGCTTTTTTACACAAAAAAGCCCGCTTGGATTTCTCCGAGCGGGCTTTGTTGATTTGTTCTCGATACTGGATTCAGTATTCTCGATTCTGAAGGAGGCGGGACGCCTCTGTTACGCTTTTGGTGTGGAGGCTGCTTCGTGTTGCTCTTCAGCTTTCTCGAGGGACGCGCGGGCCTTGGGGATGACGCGGATGAATTTCTTCACGGTCTTTTCCCAGTTTTCGAGGAACTTTTTGGCGCGGGCTGAGCCTGTTTGCTCGGCGTGCTTCTCGATGAGTTGTTTGAGCTCTGCGATGTCTTCAGCGCGCTTGATTGGGAGTGGCTTGACCATCTCGGTGTTGATGCGTGACTGGAAGCGACCGTCTTCGTCGTAGACGTAGGCAGTACCGCCGGACATACCTGCGCCGAAGTTCTGACCGGTGAGGCCGAGAATCGCTACGAGTCCGTTAGTCATGTACTCACAACCGTGATCACCAACTCCTTCAACAACTGTTGTTGCTCCAGAGTTACGCACGGCGAATCGCTCACCTGCGCGGCCATTGACGAAGAGCTCTCCGCCAGTTGCTCCGTAGAGACAAGTGTTACCGACGATTGAGTTTTCGTGAGCTTCGAACTGGTGACCGTCGACTGGGCGCACCTTGATGCTGCCAGCTGCCATGCCTTTACCGACGTAGTCATTGCCTTCACCGATGAGGTCAAGTGTGACTCCGCCTGCGAGGAATGTACCGAAGGACTGACCTGCAGAACCTTTGATTGTGAGGTTGATTGAGCCGGCTGGAAGTCCGCGGTTCTCGAAGACTTCTGCCACACGACCGGAGAGGCGTGTGCCGATGTTACGGTCAGTGTTGACCACATCATAGCTGAGGTTCACTGGAGCGCGGTCCATGAGGACGCTGAGGTCTTCACTGCCGATCTCTGCGTAGAGATCCTTGAGGATTTGAAGGTCGAGCGCTGGCTTGTCGATGCCGTCGTTGCGGTCTTGCTGACAGATGCGGGCAATCTCAGATGCAGGAGTACCTGTCATCTTGGAGAGTCCAGGGGTCATGTCCTTGAGAACAGTGGAAAGGTCGATGAGGTTTGCCTTCGGGTGCTCAGGTACTTCGCGCTGGCGAAGGTACTCAGGGTGACCGATGAGGTCGTCGAGCTTTCTAACTCCGAGTTTAGCCATAACTTCACGTGCTTCTTGAGAAACTGCGTTGAAGAAGTTGATCACTTGCTCAGGAGTTCCTTTGAACTTTGCGCGCCACTTAGGGTCAGTGGTCGCAACTCCAACTGGGCAGTTGTTGAGGTGACACTTACGAACGTAGACGCAACCCATTGCGATCATCGCGATAGTTCCGAAGTTGTATTCTTCAGCACCGAGGATAGCTGCTGTGACGATGTCCTTACCATTCTTCATGCCGCCGTCAGTTCTGAGAGTGACCTTGGTACGAAGATTGTTAGCGAGCAGAGTCTGCTGCGCTTCAGCAAGACCGAGTTCCCATGGGAGACCACAGTGCTTGGTAGATGAAAGTGGGGATGCTGCAGTTCCGCCGTCGTGGCCGGAAATGAGGATCACGTCTGCGGATGCCTTAGCAACACCGGAAGCGACGGTTCCAACACCAGCGGAGGATACGAGCTTCACTGTCACCTTCGCTCTAGGGTTGATTTCCTTGAGGTCGTGGATTAGCTGAGCAAGATCTTCAATAGAGTAGATGTCGTGGTGTGGTGGTGGGGAAATGAGCTGCACACCTGGCTGCGTGTTACGCAGACGAGCGATGATGCCATTCACCTTGTGGCCAGGAAGCTGACCACCTTCACCAGGCTTGGCGCCCTGTGCCATTTTGATCTCAAGTTCGTCAGCATTGACGAGGTAGTGAGCGGAGACACCGAATCGACCAGAAGCGATCTGCTTGATGCGAGATTTCGCGAGGTCGCCGTTAGGGTACTTGGAGAAACGAATTGGATCTTCACCACCTTCACCGGAATCGGACTTAGCGCCGATGCGGTTCATTGCGATAGCGAGGGTCTCATGTGCTTCTGGGGAAAGTGCTCCCATGGACATCGCTGCTGTTGTGAAGCGGCGGCGGATGTCTTCGATCGGCTCAACTTCGTCGATGGAAATCGGACCAGATGCAGATGGGACGAACTCGAAGAGGTCTTTGATGGCAACTGGGCCAGTCTCGAGAGAGGCTTGGACGTAGTCGTCGTAGTCTTCCTTTTTGCCATTTCTGACGAATGTGTGGAAGTTCTTGATGACGTCGGTAGTGATCGCGTGGCGCTCACCAGTCTTGCGGTAACGGTTGTAGCCTGGGTCGCCGAGCTCGAGCTCAGTGCCGTCGATAAGGTCGCTGTGTGCGGACTGGTGACGGACGATGGACTCAGCAGCAATTTCAGCGAAGCCAACACCTGCGATGCGGGACTTGGTGCCGGTGAAGCAGGTGTCGATGACGTCGTTGCCGATGCCGATAGCTTCGAAGATCTGCGCACTCTGGTAGGAGTTGAGCACTGAGATGCCCATCTTGGACATAATCTTGAGGATGCCTTTTTCAAGCGCCTTGCGGTAGTTCTTCATGCCAACCTCTGGAGTCATGTCGTCACCGAGCTTGCCTTTGGTGTCGGTAGCGATGACCTGACGGACAGTCGCGTATCCAAGGTAAGGGCAAACTGCAGTAGCACCGAACCCGAAGAGACAGGCAATCTGGTGGGTGTCGCGAGCTTCAGCTGTGTCAACTACGAGAGATGAACTGAGACGCTTGCGAACGCGGTTGAGGTGGTGGTGAACTGCTCCTGTGATGAGCAGTGCAGGGATCGCTACGCGCTCAGGTGAGGCGGCGCGATCTGAAAGGATGACGATAGCAGTGCCGGCGTCGGCAGCATCTTCAGCTTGAGCGCAAACACGCTGGACTGCTTGGAGCATTCCGTCTGCGCCTTCGCTGATTGGCCAAGTGGTGTCGAGTTGGATAGAACTGAATCCGTATTCGTCCATCTGCTTGATCTTTTCGAGCTCTTGCTCAAGAAGGATAGCGGACTCGAGGTTGATCACTTTAGCGTGCTCAGGAGTTTCGCCGAGAAGGTTACGCTCAGAGCCTAGGCCAGCTTCGAGTGACATCACTGCCCACTCACGGATCGGATCGATCGGTGGGTTAGTAACCTGTGCGAACAGCTGCTGGAAGTATGTGTAAAGAAGTCGTGGGTAAGTGGAGAGGATCGCAAGCGGGATGTCGTTACCCATGGAGTAGACGGCTTCTTGAGCTCCCTTTACCATTGGTGGGAATACCATTGCGAGATCTTCGTCACTGATGCCGTTCATGATCTGAAGGCGTTTGATTTCTGTTTCTTCGAAGTCTACAGCGGGAACCTGTGGCTCTGGTGAAATGTAGTCGCGAAGGTTGACTTGGTTTTCGTCGACCCAGCGGCGGTAAGGAGCTTGCTTGGCAAGGCCTTCTTTGATCTCGCGATCTTTAGTAAGTGTTCCCTTGGAAAGGTCAGCGAGTAGCATCTGGCCAGGTCCGAGACGGCCTTTGGCGACAACAGAGGTTTCGTCTACTTGGATAGCACCAACCTCTGAGCCGATGTAAAGGAGTCCGTCTTCAGTGAGCACGTAGCGTGATGGGCGGAGTCCGTTGCGGTCGAGTGATGCGCAGAGCTTAGTTCCGTCTGTGTAAACGAGACCAGCTGGACCGTCCCAAGGCTCGGAGAACGAGCTGTGGTATTTGTAGAAGCCTTGAAGCTCTTCGGAGATGTCCTTGTCGTTGATAAATGCTGGTGGAACGAGCATGCACATGGAGTGTTCGATAGAACGACCGGAAAGTGCGAGAAGCTCAAGTGCGTGGTCGAGTGACGCGGAGTCAGACTCGTTGTCGGAGGTGAGATCCTTGAGCAGAGCAACGTCGTCGCCCCAGATGTCGGATTCGAAAAGTTCTTCACGGGATGCGAGCCAGTTGCGGTTGCCGCGGACTGTGTTGATCTCACCGTTGTGTGCCACCATGCGGAACGGCTGGCCGAGTGGCCAAGCTGGGAAGGTGTTGGTGGAGAAACGCTGGTGATAGAGAGCGATCGCTGTGTGGAAGTCGTCGTCCTGCATGTCGAGGTAGAACGCCTTCAGCGTCGCTGGCATCGCGAGACCCTTGTAGGAAATCAAGCGGCTAGAGAATGTAGGCATATAGAAGCCTGCTGTCTCGGCATTAGCAATCTCGATAGTACGGCGCGCAAGGTAGAGTTGGCGCTCGAACTGGAGTTCGTCCCAGCCTGATGGCTTGGACATGAGGAAGTGGAGAACGTGCGGGCGTGTCTTCTGAGCGAGCTCGCCGAGCTCTTCGGGTGCCACTGGGCATACGCGCCAGCCGATGATCTTGATGCCGCGCTCCTTCACTGTCTTTTCAGCGAGAGCCTGAATCTCTGCGTGGCAGGACTCGTTGTCACGTGGAAGGAAGAATACGCCAACAGCGATGTCTTCAGATGCAACGTCAGCACCGAGCTTCTTTGCTTCGCGCTGGAAAAGTGGGCGCGGGATTTGTGAAAGGATTCCAGATCCGTCACCAGTCTTCATGTCAGCATCAACTGCACCACGGTGGGTCATGTTGCAAACCGACTCAACTGCGAGGTCGAGAATGTTTTTTGAGGCTTTACCGTGAATCTGGACGATAGCGCCCATGCCACAGTTGTCGCGTTCGTTGGTAAATGAGTGAAGGGAGCCGGTGGTGTCCGGTGTGAATCGTTGATCGTATGGGCTGGTCTTCATATCCTAATGATTGAGTGTGAAAAGTTTATGTCGGCTGCTCGGATGAGTTTGCCGTTCCTTGGAAGCTCGAAGGAGCCTCAAGGCGGTGTATTTAAGAAGGTCGAAGCCTACTTGGAAAGCGTGAAATGTGGCAACGAATCGAATCTCTGCCAGCTTCTGGAAAAAGCAAGCAGCGGAAAGAGAGTTTTTCACCAGTCTCAGTTGAAAATAACGAGGCTTATCACTGTAAAAGAGAGTTGCCTTTTGCTGCCAGAAAATGAGGATAGCACCATGAATGATGTGGCGCACAATTTAACAGAAGTGAAGCAACGAATCCAGGCTGCGACAGAGCGATCAGGGCGTACGGCAGATGCTGTGACTCTGGTTGCTGTTTCAAAAACTTGGCCAGTGGATCACGTGCAACTCGCCGTCGATGCTGGCCAGTTGGTTCTTGGAGAAAATAAACTTCAAGATGGTCAGGAAAAGATTCCAGCAATGGATCAGAGTCTCGAGTGGCACTACATCGGTGGGCTTCAGCGCAATAAAGTGCGTAAGGTGTTAGGGTTGTTTCACTGGGTGCACAGCATCGATTCTCTGAAATTAGCAAAATACACTGACGGAGTAGCAGCTGATCTAGGAGTGAGGCCAAAGGTGCTTTTGCAAGTCAATATCGGAGCTGAACTCAGCAAAGGCGGATTTGCGCTCGATGGACTCCGCGAGCAATTTGCTGAGATTGCAGCCCTAAAAAACATCGATCTCCGAGGGCTGATGTGTATCCCGCCTGCGGTAGCCGAGCCCGATCAGGCGAGAAAGTTTTTCAAAGCGATGGTGACTCTAAGAGCGGAACTCATCGCCAAACATGGAGTCGAATTGCCCGAGCTAAGCATGGGGATGAGTGGTGACTTCGAGGTCGCGATCGAGGAGGGAGCGACTATGGTTAGAGTAGGTAGTTCGATTTTCGGTGGTAGGAATTATCAATAGTGGCGTGACCGTCTCGGGCTCTCTAACTTTCAGTGGGAATGTAGATGATTTGCCTTCGGGTAGATTTTTGAATGACCGGGACGGTCATGCTACGATTCGCGACTTGCTAGAGACCACTTCAGCCACTAAATCACATCCATGCTCAAACTCGAAAATATCGCCAGCATTGGTGCAGAATTAGCGCTCGCGTGGGGCGATGGCCTCGAAACTTACATCAAGCATGATGAACTGCGTAAGGCTTGCCCGTGTGCCAACTGCCAAGGTGAGCCAGATGCGCTCGGTCGTGTGGTGAAGCCACCAGTTCAACACAACGAGAAGAGTTTTACTCTAGTGCGCTGGGAGAATATCGGTGGTTACGCCGTGGCCTTCCATTGGGCCGATGGTCATAGTACCGGAATTTTTAGCTACGAGTACCTGCGTAAACTGGGTGAATGATTTTGGACTGCGGTGGCTTCACGCAGCTGCTTCACACAGCTGCTTGACACAGCTCTGAGGTAGAGTCGGCTTGACGACTGCGGTGGGTCTTCATTATCTGGGAGGCAAGCGTTTTCATCGTTAAGAATAAATGTATTGATGCTACTTTCTTCCCGTCTGGTGAGAATTTCCAATATTGGAATTTATCGACTGGCCAAAGGGGGGAGAAGATAGTAAAGGATTCTTAACCATTTTTAAATAACTATGATTAAGTACCAACGCGACGAGCAGCAGACCATTCCAGACTCCCAGGTGAAAATTGTCGGTGTAGGAGGTGCTGGTTTAAATATGATAGACCGTGTGGCTTTGGATGGTATGCAAGGTGCTGAGTTGTTAGCTCTGGCATCAGATGCGCGTTCATTAACGAGTTCAGTAGCTTCTGAGAAAGTTCAGTTAGGAGCAAAACTGACGATGGGCTTGGGCTGTGGAGGTGATCCAGATATGGGTGCGCGAGCCGCTAAGGAGCAAGAATCAGAAATTCGCGATGCTCTGAGAGATCGCAATATGGTGTTTGTTTGTGTGGGACTTGGCGGTGGTACGGGTTCAGGTGCGGCACCGCTGGTGACAAGAATAGCGCGGGAAATGGGAGCTTTTGTCGTGGTTTTTGCTACCATGCCCTTTGAATTTGAAGGCAAGCGCCGGCGTGATCAGGCTGAAACTGCGCTCAATGAGCTTTCTGTGATAGCGAATGCCTTGGTCACGTTTGAGAATGCGCGGATGGGTGAGCTTGTCCTGGCTGCGCAAGGAATTCACGAAGCATTTGCTGCGGCGGATCGGCTGATCTCTGAGAGTATCCAGGCGGTGACGCGCTTGGTGGTTAAGCCTGGTATTATCAATGTAGGCTTGGATGATCTAATGAGTTCGCTCAGAGCCACTCGCTCCCGTTGCTTGTTTGGTTCAGGTATCGCAGAAGGTGAGAATCGCAGTCAATTGGCGCTGAAGAATGCCCTAACCAGCCCCTTGCTGGACAAGGGGCGTCTTTTGAAGGATGCCACGACGGCCTTGGTGCATATTTGTGGTGGTGAGGGAATGACGTTGTTTGAGGTCGAGCTTTTGATGCGGGATCTCAGTAAACACGTGCCAGAAGATGCGCATATTCTTTTTGGTGCAGCGGTGGATCCGAGTATGGGCGAGAGCCTAAGTGTCACGATCATTAGTTCATTGCCTGAACGGAGCTTTGTGGAAAACCAAGAGACTAGTGAGGCTGATGATGATGTTATTGTGGTTGAGGAGATCGAAATGGTTGAGAGTCCAATTAGCGGGGGAGGAATTTTGACAGAGAATTTATCCGACGAGGAGATGAAGATTGAGGTCGCCTCAGAGGGGAACCTTTTAGATAAACTTTCAGAAATGGCTGAAGAAGTGGACTCTTCGGAGTCCGTTGCTGAGACTGAGGCCTCCGAGCGGCTTATTGAAGATGAGTCGGCCTTGCTGCCTGAAGAAGAGTTGAAAGAGGCCGATGAGCAGGCTGAAGAAGAGGAGGAGTCAGCCGATCCAGTAGCTGAGAAATCGGCCGTAGAGGAGGTCGATGAAATGCAGATGTTTGAGGACCTGGAAAAGGAAGTCGCTGGTGATCTTGTAGATGAGGCGATGAAGTCGTCCGCAGCGTCAGTAAAGGGATCTCAGGCTGAGCTTGAGCTAGACGGTGGTCCAAGAGGTAAGTTCGAGGGAGAGGCGCCGAATCTTTTGGATGGCGAGGATCTAGACATCCCACCGTACTTGCGTCACAAGCGCTAGAGGGAGGATGTTGTTTATAAAAAAAGCCACTCACTGTCAGGTGAGTGGCTTTTCTCTTTAAAGTTTGTTCCGAATTACGCTCCGGTGAGGAAGTTGATAACGTCGCCGTCTTGGACAACGTATTCCTTACCTTCAGCGCGGAGGGCACCAGCTTCGCGGGCGGCTCCTACGGTCTTGTGTGTGGCGTAGTCTTCGTAGCTGATCACTTCAGCGCGGATGAATTGCTTTTCAAAGTCGGTGTGGATCACGCCGGCAGCCACTGGGGCTTTGTCGCCGGCCGTGATGGTCCATGCGCGAGTTTCCTGCACGCCTGTAGTGATGTATGTGCGAAGACCGAGTAGGTTGTAAACTCCATTGATGAGAGTAGAAACTCCGGAGTCAGTCACGCCCATGTCGGCGAGGAAGTCTGCAACGTCTGCTTCATCTAAGTCCATAAGCTCTTCTTCGATTTGAGCTGAGATGACGATGGCTTCTGCGCCGTGTGCCGCTGCTGCATATTCAGCCACTTTGGAAACCAGTGGGTGAGACATGAGGTCTTCTGTCGCTCCTGCTAGATCGTCTTCGGAGACGTTACAGGCGAAGATGGACTTCTTGTTGGAGAGGAGGAAAAACTCTTTGAGCAGTAGTCGCTCATCTTCGTTGAGTTCACAGGTGATAGCTGGTTTGCCGTCTTCGAGGTGAGGCATGAGCTTGTCGATGAGGTCAACCTCGAGCTTGGATTCTTTGTCACCGCTCTTGGCCTTTTTCGCACGTGAATAGCGGCGCTTTTCCATGGCAGCCATGTCGGCTAGGATGAGCTCGCCATTGATGATTTCGATGTCGCGGACTGGATCGACTGAGCCAAGTTCGTGGATGATGTCGTCATTTTCAAAACAACGCACAACCTGTACGATGGCGTCCACTTCGCGGATAGTGGCGAGGAATTTATTGCCGAGTCCAACTCCTTCAGAGGCGCCTTCTACGAGGCCGGCGATGTCGACAAACTCGATCGCGGTTGGGATAAGTTTCTTGGATCCGGAGAGTTCGCTGAGCACAGCGAGTCGGTCATCTGGCACAGTAACGACGCCAACATTCGGGTCGATGGTACAGAATGGATAATTCGCAGCTTCCGCTTTGCGTGTGCGGGTTACTGCATTGAAAAGGGTGGATTTCCCGACGTTTGGTAGGCCTACTATTCCTGCTTGGAGCATGCTGCGGACGCTAATGGGGCGAACGGAACATTCAAGCAAAATTACCTACGTATGAGGAAGTTAGTTAGCTGGTCGCTTACTCGCGATCTGAGGACTCCTCTATGATGATCACGGCGGGGGGTGCCTTTTCTTGTTCTACGTGGAGAGACTGGCATAGCTCTTTCCAGTGGAGGCGGGTCAGATTGGTGGTGAGGGACTCGCGGGGAGTTTCCGTGGGGGAGAGTGTGGCAGGGGGCATCAGCTCTGAGTACTGTTCGAGCTGGCCTGAAATCGAGCGATAGATGGCCATGTAGAGTTGCTCATCGAGCGGGGCTTCGCCTTCATTGAGTTGGAGGGTGAGTTGGGGCGCTTGCTTGGCGTCTTTGCCGGTGGAGCTGAGCCAGACGCGGATCGGTGGGCTTGGGTAGCCATCGCGCTGTGGAGTGGTTTTGATGAGGATTTGTGGTGCGACTTGGTAGCTGGAGGCGTTTCGTATGTCGTCGCTGAGTTGTCCAAGTAGAGCTGAGATTTGAGTCTTGTGCTCAACTGGGGTGTTGATGTGGAGGATGAGGTCGAAATTGTCCTCAGAGTCGGTGTTCCAAATCGGCTGAGTTGCTCGTAGTGCGGTGATGGCTTTGCGGGCCTGGAGGGATTGTTCGGCGTTGGTGTCTGTGCTGTCAATGACACGTTCCCATGCGAGGAGTGCGTGGTCGAGCTTGCCGCTAGATTCGAGCTGGATAGCTAACTGAATAAAGCTTTCAGTTTCGAAATCGAGGTGCTCGCGAAAGTGCTCTAAACTCGGGATGGTCTCGAGTTGGCCGAGGGGTATCTGCGGGGTAATCGATTTCTCGGACTGAGCCTTTGCTTTTGTAACTGGCTGTGGCGAGGGTAGGGCTCTTTCTCTTGGGGGGAGCGAGGGGTGTTTTCTCTTCCACTGGCTGACTGATATTGCGACAGCTTGGTCGTCAGGGGCGACGGAGAAGTCCTTGTTACGCGCGCCAATCCACAAGAAGCTACCAAAAACGGCGGCGGCTAAGGGGGTGACGAGATACCAAGGGATGTGCATTGATGAGTTCAGTTGTTATCTCTTACGTCCTTTGCTAGAGGAAACTTTCTCAAGTTTCTCATAGAAATAAAAAACGGCCACCGCTGTGAGCAATGGCCGTTTTCAAAAAGAATATGTAGTACAAAGAATTACTTTCTAGCGGCAGTCTTCACAAGAAGAGCGCGCTTACCGATACGGTCACGGAGGTAGTTCAGCTTAGCACGACGAACTTTGCCGCGTGATACAACTTCAACGTGTGATACGCGTGGTGAGTGAACTGGGAACACACGCTCAACACCTTCACCGTATGAAATCTTACGTACTGTGAATGCCTGATTTACGCTTGAACCTTTACGTCCGATGCAGAGACCTTGGAAGATCTGGATACGCTCTTTACCACCTTCGACAACGCGAGTGTGAACTTTAACTGTGTCGCCTACGTTGAAGTCGGCTACTTCTGATTTAAGCTGTTCAGCTTCGATTTTATCAATGATGTTCATCGGATTGGTGCTTATTTAAAAATTGTTCAATACGCCGAGTGGCGTGTGAGGAGCGGATTGCTACAGGAATGAGCGAAAGAATGCAACTGGTTTTTTAGAATTTTCAGATGAATAGTTACTAAATGCTATTGGCGAGCGAGAAAGGGTGTTTGTTTTCTACTTAATATGGGGTTGCTTGGGGGTAAGACAGGTGTAGAGTCACGTCAGCAAAATAAATTTATTATGAGCAAAGAAATTCAGATTACGGCGTATTTAAAGACCTATTGTGGCTGGAGTGAGGGAGTACGAGCGATTATGCGCAAGTACGACCTGCCATTCGAAGAGAAGGATATCATCAAGAATCCTGCGTTCCGTTGGGAGATGGAGCAAAAGAGTGGTCAACCTCTCAGCCCATGTGTTGAAATCAATGGCACAATGCTTGCGGATGTTTCTGGGGATGAAGTAGAAGCTTGGATGGTCGAAAACGGCGTCCTCGCAGCAAATGATGCGGAGGCTGATGCCCCTACGGACTCTTCCTGCACGGATGAACAGCACGAGGCAATGGCGCGTGGGGATGTCCCTGGTGCTACCCAGAAGATCAAGTTTATTGACTAGACTTAGTAGTTCTATTTTTAGGTTTATGTGACCTATCAGTGAGCCGTCCTCAGACTGAGGACGGCTTATTTGTAGAAGAGAGCTTCCAGCTTCTTTCAATGGTCTACTGTGGGAGTCAAAGAGGCTGGAAGCCTCTGCTACGACTTCGCCACGATCTTTCCATCGGCAGTTTCTTGCTGGAGGCGGAGTTGGCCGCAGGCAGCGTCGATGTCGTGACCCTTTTCGATGCGTAGTGTTGTGGTGACCCCATTATTTCGGACGATGTCGCGGAACTTGTAGCAATGGTCCTCGGCCGGACGTTCCCACTCGAGTCCTTCAACTGTGTTGTAAGGAATGAGGTTTACCAGGGCGCCGAGAGATTTTGCACGCTTGGCTAGGATGACTGCCTGCTGTAGGTCGTCGTTGATGTCCTTGATGAGAATGTACTCAAAAGTGATGCGCTTCTTGCTCTTGCTCTTGTAATAATGAAGGGCTTCAAAGAGCTCCTCGATCGGCCATTTTGAGTTGACTGGCATGATCTTGTCACGGGTGTCATTGGTCGCTCCGTGGAGTGAGATGGCGAGTCGGATTTGCTGCGGACGATCAGCCAGCTTCTTGATCATCGGTGCTAGGCCGGAAGTAGAAATGGTGATGTGGCGGGCTCCAATATTCATTCCCCAGGGACTGGTGATAATGTCGAGTGCTTGGTTGAGGTTTTTGAAGTTGGCGAGAGGTTCGCCCATGCCCATGAAAACGACGTTGTTGATTTTTCTGCCTGTGAGCTCCTCGACAGCCATCAACTGGCCAACGATTTCGTCAGCCGTGAGGTTACGCGCGAATCCATCGAGCCCAGAGGCACAGAATTTGCAGCCATAGGCGCAACCGACCTGTGAAGAAACACAGGCGGTGTGGCGGTCAGATGGATCTCCGTACAGTGCTGGAGAGGCGGGGATGAGAACGGTCTCGACGTAGCGGCCGTCATGTAGCTTAAACAAAAATTTGCGAGTTGTGTCCTCAGAGCCTTGCACGCGAACGGACTCGAGCGGTCTGTAGCGGAAGTTTTCCTTCAGCGTTTCACGTAGGTCGGCTGGGAGGTTGAGCATTTCATCAATGCTGCCAGCACGGTGCTTATAGATCCATTCTAGCGCCTGCTTCACACGATACGCCGGCTGGTTGTATTCGTCTTTAAGTAGGACTGAAAGGTCATCCAAGGTGTATCCAAGGAGGCTGGGAAGTACTTGTGGTTTAAGGCTCACGATGCGTGTTTTTGCCACTTTACACCAATTGTCCAGCAAATCCCGAGAGAAATGTGGTGGGAGAGTTCTCGTGCGCTTAACTTTTCGTGCATGAATGCAGATCCATGAGTTGGTCAATTTGATTGCAGCGTGTAAAAGTCAAACTTCGGTCTTGGAGATTTCGCCAGTCTGGTTTTATCTCGCTGCAGATATGAAAATTTTGGTTGTAGGAAAAGGCGGGCGCGAACATGCGCTTCTGACAGCGTTCGATGAATCACCCACAGCGACAGAGCTTTATAGCTTTCCTGGCAGTGACGCGATTGCTGAGATTGCGACACTTGTTGATGTCGATGGGCTCGAGAGTCTCATCGCGTGGATGAAGAACAATGACATCGAGCTCTGTGTTGCAGGTGAAGAAAGTTACCTGGTCACGGGTGAAGGGCTTGCGAATCTCTGTGAAAAGGATGGGATTCCATGTTGGGGGCCGCATTTCCAGTCAGCTCAACTTGAAGCATCTAAAGAATTTGCCAAGGAGTTCATGCTCCGCCACGAGATCCCAACGGGTGCGGCTGCTGGCTGTGCTGACATTGATGAAGCACGTGCTGCAATCAATGGAGTGTACCCTACAGTCTTGAAGTTCGATGGTCTGGCAGCTGGTAAAGGTGTGGCAGTGTGCCCGGATGAGGCAACTGCTGAAGAATTTCTTAATGAAGTGATGGTGGAGAGACGTTTCGGCGAAGGCCGCCTTCTTGTCGAGGAATGCCTCATCGGCCCTGAGGTTTCTGTTTTTGCAGCAGTGGTGGATGATAAGTATCTAGTTTTCACTCCAGCGCGTGACTACAAGCGTGCGCTCGATGGTGACCTTGGTCCTAACACTGGTGGAATGGGAGCTGTGGCTTCTCGCCAGCTTGTAAGTAAAGAATTGCTCGAACAAATCGACAGAGAAATCGTCAAACCGACTGTAGACGGTCTGGTGAAAGATGGTCTTCCCTACCGTGGATTTATTTACTTTGGCCTGATGATCACAAAAGACGGCCCAAAAATTATCGAGTACAACTGCCGCTTTGGTGATCCAGAGTGCCAGGCTGTGATGCCGATCGTCGGTGGAGATCTCACGCAGTTCTGTTTCGATGGAGCCAAAGGTGAGCTCAACGCGGACCTTCTCAATTTCAGCGAAGGCTGGTCAGTATGTCTGGTGCGGGCTTCGGCAGGTTATCCAGAGACTTCACGCAGTGGTGATGTGATCACTGGCTTTGGTGACGTGGAAGGAGCGCGTGTGTACCACGCAGGTACCCGCAAGAACGCTAACGGCCAGTGGGAGACCAATGGTGGCCGGGTGCTCGCAGTTGTGGCTGGCGGTGATGACCGTAAGTCAGCTGTTGATGCTGCCTATGCTCAGCTAGAGAAGGTGAGCTTCGATGGTATGCTAAGCCGCACAGACGTCGGCACGTTCAACTTCTAGGTCAAACCTGAGGAGTTTTTACTCACAAAAAAAGGCGAACACCGTGATGGTGTTCGCCTTTTTTGTGAGTGTGTGATTAAAGTTCACCGAGGTGGTCGGCACAAAACTGTGACCAAGTCTCGAGCCGTTCGTGGAATTCTCCTTTGAGCTCGGCGATGCTGCTGAGTTGCAGGTCGGCGATGGCGTCTTCGTTTGATTTCACGTCGGTGCCGTCGATGTCGAAAAGGTGCACGACTCCGAGGTGGACTTTGCCCACTTCGTTTGAGTCGTCGTTTAGTAGGCCGACAATCTTCTGAGTGTAGCTGCCATCGATGACGACCTCTTCAGCGATTTCGCGTTCCACACCAGCCATATAAGTTTCATAGCCGAGGTGGTCTTCGCGTTTGTCTTCAGGGTTGATGTGTCCACCGATACCCATTGAGCGCTTCGCGTGGAGTCGAGCTTCGCCGCCAGCCTTGCCTCGGGAATAGTGAACGAATTGTCCATTGAGTCGGATCAGCACGTAAGGAATGAGCTGTTTGTGTGTTGGGTCTTCCTCTGCCGCACCACGATCCATGAAGAAGTTATTCATCGGGTCTAGAATGGTTGGGAGGTAGGTGTCGACGTCCGTGTTGAGCCCTTGAAACGAACCTAGAGAATCGAAAAGTTCGCGTGTGATGACGAGGATTTGCTCGCCTTTGTAGTCTTTAGCCATGTGTGGAGATTATGCGGATTGAGATTTTACGAAGTCTGCAATTTGTTGGATGTCACCATCAGCGGCCCATACATTACGGAGAAAATCAGCAGGATGAATTTCGCCATGACTACGGAGAAAGTTGCGGTCTCCGCCACAGCTGAACATGATGTTAGGGTCGAGTTCGCCGCGCAGCTTGTGTTCAGCTTTGCTTACGATACGCGGTAGGTAGCCGATACCGTCAAATTCTTGAGCTTTCTCAGGGAGAGCTCCCGCTGTGATTTCGTGCTCGCTGAGGATTCCTTGCTGCATGACATTGAGGTAGTCACGGCGTACAGAGGCAATGAGAAGTGCCGTTGATTCAGTGGGCTCACCAGCATCTGCTAGATCCTCAACAAAGTCGAATAGCTCGCGAGGCTTGTAACCTACGGATTGGAGGAAACTGAGGTCATCCTCAGTGTAGTAGGATTCGTAGTCAGTATTTCCCCCGCGATAGGCTTCGATACAGCGGCGAAAGAGTTTTAGAAATTGATCATTCCAAGTCATAAGAAGACAGTGGCGTGTTAGGTGGCTGCTGTCAAATCTTGAGCGCACATAGGTTTAATGAGGGTGTCGATGTGTCGTTTTTCCTTGCCATGACGACTGATTGCTATAACACAAATAGTGTTAAATCTCTTAATGTTTTAGATTTACGTTCTAGTAATCTAGCTAAATAACACTACCTAACTCCATGGCAGCCAAAAAGAAACAGCCGAAGAAAGTCGCTAAAAAAGTGACTAAGAATCCCGCTCCGAAGAAAGCACCTCCGAAAAAGAGTGCTAAAAAATCAGCTACTAAAAAGGCTGGGAAGGAGAAAAAAAACACTAAAAAGGTCGCAAAGAAAGTGACAGTTAAGAAGACCTCCAAAAAGGCTGCAGTCAAAAAGGCCAAGAAAGTGGTCGTCAAACCAAGCAAACCAGCGGTGAAGAAAACCGGCAAAAATACCTCAAAGAAGGTGGTTAAAAAGTCAGTGAAGAAAAAAGTCACGAAGAAATCCACCAAGGCTCCAGCCAAAAAGAAGGCAAAGAAAGTGGCAAAGAAAAAGCCAACTCCTAAGAAACTGGCTAAGGCTCCAGCCAAGAAGGGTGGCAAAAAAGCTTCCAAAAAAGCAGCTCCGAAGAAGGCAACTAAAAAGTCAGCGCCAAAAAAGGTCGCAAAGAAATCCAGCAAGGCTCCAGCGAAGAAGCAGGCAAAGAAAAAGCCGACTCCAAAGAAAGTAGCAAAGAAAGTAGCAAAGAAAGTAGCAAAGAAAGTAGCAAAGAAAGTAGCAAAGAAAGTAGCAAAGAAAGTAGCAAAGGCTCCAGCCAAGAGGGGGAGTAAAAAAACTTCCAAAAAATCCGCTCCGAAGAAGGGGGTTAAAAAGCCAGTGCCAAAGAAGGTAACTAAGAAAGCAGCAAAGAAGTCCACCAAGGCCCCGGCCAAGAAGCAGGTGAAAAAGGTGGCGAAGAAAAAGCCAGCCACCAAGAAATCAGCAAAGAAATCAGCAAAGAAACCAGCAAAGAAACCAGCAAAGAAGGGAGCAAAGAAGGGAGCAAAGAAGGGAGCAAAGGCTCCAGCCAAAAGGGCTAGGAAAAA